>Ga0209717_1000781_pt1 | contig 37389 bp, 17 predicted proteins | sample AD_UKC048_MetaG_FD_184418 | JGI IMG/M metagenome (GOLD analysis project Ga0209717, IMG submission 184418) | Active sludge microbial communities of municipal wastewater-treating anaerobic digesters from USA - AD_UKC048_MetaG (SPAdes) (version 2) | ecosystem: Engineered > Bioreactor > Anaerobic >...
GCCACAGGCATCGTTGTAAGTACACCAGTTGATGATGGTGTAGGTACGGAAGATTTTGTAACATTCATCGTCAGAAGCATCGTAACGTTTTTCAGAAACATTCACCGCCAGTAAGTCACAACCCAATTCTCGAACCGTCGCACTGTCCACGATGGGTTTCTTGCAATCCCGTTGATCGGCATCTTTCGGGAAGCAGATGTTGTATTCCCGCAAGGGCAACACTCGAATGATTTGTTTGCAGGTTACACTCACTGGTCCTTTGCCCGTTTGTTTGGTAATGGTCCAGATCCGTTCAATTATTCCTGCGCCACAATTCAGTTTTTTAGTCACTGAATACGCAGTATCAACCGACAAACAAAGATTGCCACTTGAGATGATCACATCACCAAACGCTTTTGCTGATGCGATTTTGGAATCAATAAAGGCAAGGTTTTTGTCGTCGCAATGTACCGTTACTTCCCATGGGGCAATACAAACGGGTGGCGTTTTGTCTTCGATGGTAATGTTGTTCCAGCAGAAACTGCGGTTGCCCATCCAGTCTTGACCCCAGAGCTCGACCATTACACTTGCTGGATCACAGCAGAAGAATGGAATGGAATCCAACATTGGCGACATCAACACACCGTTGTTGTTCAAACGGAAGTATTCAAGTTCGTCAGGACGTTTGTTCCCGTTCTCATCGATGTAATCCAGGGAATCCAGTTTGTTCGGATTATAAGGATCAATCTTGCCGTTGCCGTTTGCATCCACAAAGCGGGGCATACGTCTGAATGAAGCTTCACAATCTCCAATTGGTCGGCGTACTTTCTTCCAGATCAAGGCGCCACAGTTGTCGGTACTTCCTTCATCAACATCAGCAGCCGATACTTTGGCCGTACCTACGTTATCACGGGTAATCACCAATTTATCATCACAAACCATAACTGGTGCTATTCTATCGACAACTCGGATGGGTACCAAAATTGTGGTCGAGCCGTAACATACGTTGGCAACGGTTACCTGGATGAAGTAAGCCCGGGAGCTGTCCTTCAACATTGGCAATCCAGTAACTGAGTAACCTTTCTCACTGTCACCGATAACCTTTACACCCAGCGGAGTTTTCATTTCGTACTCTCCAGTAGGCAATTTATCCAAATCGTAGATTGGTTTGCGCTCGAGAACCACGATACTGAAGCTCCACTTGCTGGCTTCTTCCACGATGAAGTGGTCTTTGGTAAAGAGGAAGCTGGCTTCGCAATTCATAGGTCCGGTAGAGAACTCAATGACGTCTCCGGCATCGTAACCTTTAGCCAAATTATCCTGAGTTGGGCTGGCCTTAGGTGCGTCGGCATATCCTGTGCCGATGTACTTGTCGTGGTCAATGTCCTTAACCTTTACTACAGGAGCGGAGGCATCACCGACGATGATGAGCTGATCCCAGCTGTAGATATGGTTATTCCAGGTCACTCCGTTGTAACAATCACCATTGGCAATCAGGTAGTTCGGGTAAGCATTTCCTGTACCATAACACCAGTCGATGATCGACCAACGTCTGATGATCTTGCGACCACACTCTCCAGTATTGAATACACTTTGATCGGTATAATTCACCGCAATTCCACAGTAATCTTTGCCAGTCAGGTAGATCTTCTTACCTGCTCCATTGTAGAAATAGGGTACGGACTCATACAGTTCGTACTTCTTGCTTACTAAATCAATGGGCTTGAGCTCCGTATCGCCTGTTGCCAGGTTGGCTGGAACCTCTACCTTACAAACGGGTAGTACAATGGTTGGTCGCTTGAAGTAGATGTACTGTGTGCAATGACCCACGTTGCCAAATTCATCTCTAAAGTAGAAGGTTCTGGCAATTTGTGCGTAGTAGTAATTGTTGGCTGCCTGATCCGCACAGTCTGCATATACAGTCAGCACATCACTTACTTTGTCCAGTACGGGATTACCACAGTTATCGGTAGCCGTGGCCAGACCCGTATAGTAGGCATAGTCCGCATCGGTCCAAGAGCGCTTCACATTCATGATGCTGTCTATATCTGTACATACAAAAGTGTAGGTTCCACCTGGAAGTTTTTTGTACGTGTTGACTGGACAGGTAACCACGGGCATGCTCTTGTCTTCGAAATTCAATTTGCCCCACAATGCGTTACAATGATTGGCCACACTCTTCACTTCGTAGATCAATTCACGACCCAACCATGGAGTAGCATCAAATGGCGTGCGCCATGCTGAAGACCAAATGGTACGTTCGGTTTTTTTGTCGATGATGATCACGCGGTAATAGCTGCCTTCTGGATATTTGTCAAAACCACAAGCGTCGTCATGGTTTGGCACCAACAAGTCGGCAGTAACCAATGCTTCGCAGTTTGCGTCCAAACGGATGTTGACGTCTCTTACGCCACTGTTCCACTTGGTTTTTATCCAGCATTCGTCGTTCTGAATCGTTTTGTCGTTTTGATCGAGATACTTGTCACGTCCAGTTACGTTTGGTGCGGAGAATGGCGCGAGGTAAGTACCATTGAAACCACGATCGGCCACCATCCCTTCAAAAGCAATGCCGTCACCGCCTTGTGGATAGTTCAAGCCTATCATGTTCATTGGATCGTCTATTTCGTCGGTCAAATCACTGACGACAATCGTTTTGCCAAAACGTGGACTCTTCACAAAGTAGTCGGTCAATGGACGCTTGGCACCAGTGGCTTTGTTGAAACCAACCGCACGAGCCGTAACACTACCCTGGGAAGACCAAGGTTGTTTCTCTGTTTTGGTTGGATCGATTTCAAATTCAACCCGGATACAAACAATCGAGTCTCCTTTGAGCACAAAGTCAGCATTTTCGCTCAGTGGCAACAACAAGCGGGTATCCGTCACACCATCGTAGTTAGGATTGGGCACTAATTGTGCTTTTGCTCCAATCTGCGATTTTTTCACTTTCACTCCAGCAGGTGAAGTGACGTAAGCGCTGTCGACGATGGTCACTTTGGGCTTGGTAGCAGTGAACAGGGCATTGCCATACGCATCTTTCAGGTTGAGGAAAGACTGCAAACTATCGAGAGGCACTTCTTGTGGGTTTTTCACGCACAAGTGCATGATCACGTTGAAGTTGCCGCAAATCTGGCTGGTAGGATAATTCACCCCTACGATGTCCAGATTGGCTTCGATGTTTGGTTCATCTACCCAACCGAAATCGATGGTTTGGTTGTACGATGCATCGGGGAATGGATGGCCAGTTGGGTGCATGGCGTTCATAGCCGCTGCATCAGTTGCATCGCTGTTTCCTGCTTCATTGGTAGGTTGTGGATCAATACAAACCTCTGGTTCACGGCCGTTACCATCGTTGATGCGGATCAGCGCACCAGGCATAGCATCACTGTCGTTCTGATCGTCCACCCCTGGGTTGTCCTTGAGGGTCAACACCCGGTGTTTCGGCCATGCATCGACAAAGCTGGCGCTGTCTGCTTGCAGGTACTTGAGCGGAATCAGGTAGTAGTTTCCAGGAATCAAACCCTGGAAGGAGTACAAGCCCTGAGCGTTGGTTTTCACAATCTGGCCAGGAACGTCGTTGCTCAACGGTGGCATGGTCGCTGCACCATTGGGTACGATAGACAGGTTGTACAATACATCAGTCACTGTCCCAGCAGAACCCATGGTCGTTTGGTAGCCAACGGCGTCAAATGTACCTGATAGTTCGTCTACGCCACCCCATACCAGTACCAACTGGAGGTCTTTGAGGTAATCGTTTTCATTTTGATCACCCTTCACATCGTGGTCGAACCAAGATAGGTTGCCTACTTTGGCAACAGGTACAGCGTAGTCTTCCACTTCACCACGTGGATACGGTAAGCCAGTATTCACATAAGGTGAGGTTGTAGTGTGGTAAGCATTGTTATCGGGGCCAACGTTTGCTTCCCAGCTCAGGCGGTAGCGCATGAAAGCGGTTCCATCGCGGTATACGGCATCCAGCGGTACACGGAAGGCGAACACTTGCATTTGGTTCACGCCACCTGGCATCAATGGATTGTTGTTGGCAGCGATGTTGGCAAGCGTAGCCTGGCTAGCACCTACGGCAGTAAAGGTCAGGAGATCAGAAGCATCGTTCAGGTCGCCATCGCCATTGAAGTCGATGAAAGCACGTAGGTATGCGTCTTTGTTCACATAACCAGTAGCAGTTGGGTCGCCAGCATTGGCAGCCGTATCCTGAGAAGTATAGGTTACTTTGATGTAAGCCAGTTCACCAGGAATCATTGGGCTCAAGAGGCGTACACCGGATTCATCATCCGTAGTGAGGCCTTTTTTGAATTTGCCCTGGCCGTCGTCGTCGCCGCCGTTTTTGCTGCCTGCGTCTGCGTCTGGCTGGCCATTCAGCTCGCCGTCGACGCCTTCACCCAGGTACAACTTGGGCTGGATGGCGTGGCGTGGGCCAAATTTATTGGCAAACAGTGCAGAAACAGAATCGCGCAGGGTCAGGTAGTTGGTTCCAGCTACGGGTAAGTCGCCGTAATCTAAGCCAACGTATCCGAAGTCGCGGGTTTCGTCGTATTGGCCATCAGGGAAACCGTTGATGGTCGTTTGGTCATTGATGCCATTGGGATGTGCTTCAGTGGTACACAAGCCCATTGGGTCAAAGATCATAAAGGTATCGCGGGTAATCCGGTCGTCAATCAGCAGATCATCGCCATTGCTGTTGTTTTTTACACAAGCATCGTCGGATGGATCAGGATTGTTGAAGGTAGCCGTCATACCTTCAGGATCAGATACGATCAAGCGGTAGGTTGGCTTGGCTACACCGGATGGATCCAGGTTACCAATCAAGCCACAGAAGTAATAACGGCCATTGATATCGGTCGTGTCGTGGTAGATGTACTCCAGATCGTTGGTACCAAAGATGCCGTCAGGTCCGGCGTACTCCAATTTGATGGGCACATTCGGAATCACGGGTTCGTTGATGTCCTGAATACCGTCGTAGTCGCGGTCTTCCCAGACCAGGTTGCCCACTTTGGAGAGTGGCATATAGTAGTCTTCCACCTCACCACAAGGGATACGGCCTTCGGTGTAGTTCAGCTCGGGAGCCAAAATACCGTCAGGACCCAAACGTGGGTTTTCACTCAAACGGAAGCGTGCAAACATGTCGCCTTCAAAGTATTTCGCATCTTTGGGCACCTTGAAGCAAACGACAACTTTGCCGTTCCCTTGGGTCATGTATACTTTTTCGAGTTCCAATGCACCTGTATTGGGCTCGATTGGTGCAGCGGCACCATTCAGTTTGGTCCAGGCGAGTTTTTCACCTGCGTCCAAAACTCCGTTGCCGTTGTAATCGATCCAGGCATTCAAGTAGCCATCGGGGCCGTTGAAGTTGTCTGGAAGTGCGTATTTGATTTCGATACAAGCCTCGTAGCCGGGGATCAGCGGAGTCATGAAGCGGATGCCGTCGCCGTCATCAGTGCCCATGCCTTGCTTCCAGCTATTCGGGTCGTTATCGGTTGCATCATCTCCCTGGTCGTTGCCATAGGCTTTGGAGCCAGCTTCGTCGTCGGGGTTGCCGTCTAGTTCGGCATCAACGCCCATACCCAGGAAGAAATCAGGTTTCACAATGTGTCGGGGGCCGTTTTCGGCAATAGTGGTATTGTATTTCACCCCTGGACGATCGGTCTCTTGTGGTAAGTCGCCAAAATCTAGCGGAGTGAACCCAAAGTCGAAACGCTGATCGGTCTGCTTGTCAGGGAAAGTCCCTACATTATTGACATCTAACAGGTTAGAAAGGTCTTGATCACCAATGCCTTCTTCGCCTTCCACTCGCTCACAGATTTCTTTCTGATTGTCGATTGTGAAAGTGCCGCTGTGCGACAAGGTGCGTTGGGTAGCCAAATTGCGGGCAGTTTCCAGGCCATCGCTGTCTTTGTCCTCATCCTGTGAGTTGGTCACGAGGTTTGGACGGGTTGGCGTCAGGTCTTTTGGCCCCAAAACCACCACATCGTAAGTACCTTCGATCAAACCACAGAAGTAGTAGAAGCCAGGTTTGGTGCTCCCGTCTTTATACGTATAATTGCTAGTGACATCGTAGTAGATACGGTCGTCGCCTACCGGAGTCAGCGGGAAGCTGGCGCTGGTCAGAGGCGTTTCAATGGTACCATTTGCGCCTGCATAGATCAGTGCAACGTTTACGCCATTGATGCCCAAGTCTTCTTCCAGGTCATCTTGCTGGCCATTCCAATTGCGGTCTTCCCATACGAGGTTGCCCACTTTGGCCAGTTTCACCATATAGTCTTCCACTTCCCCTTGAGGAACGATGGTTGTTTCGTCAAACTTGGAAGGGCCATCAGCAGTAAGTCCACCCCTCGGGCTCAAACGAACCCGCACAAAGGCAGTTCCGTCGTTGAATACCGCATCAGCTGGTACGGTGAAGCAAAGATTCACCACTTGATCGGTGCCAGCAGCCAATGCGCCTCCACCTACAAAGCTTACTTGCTCTCCTGTTTCCAACTGGCCATTGCCGTTGAAATCGATCCAGGCTTGCAGCACTGCGCCACCCACTGGAGCGGTGTAAGTCACTTCGATACAAGCTTCAAAACCAGGTACGAGTGGGGTAATGAAACGGATGCCATCTTCGTCATCAGTACATTCCTCACCTACACCAAACTTGCTGGTGCGGCCATCGTCGCCAACACCTTGGTCACCATCTTTGCCGTCAAATACCCCAGCGTCATCGTCGGGAGTACCATCGCGTTCTGCGTCAGCGCATTTACCCAATACGAGTTCATCAACCAATACGTGTACCGGGCCGTTTTCAGCCATGGTGGTATTGAAGTCTTCGCCTTGTGGGCGTTCGGGTAAGTCGCCGTAATCCAGACTACCAAAGCCAAAATCGTGGGTTTGATCAGTTTGGTTATCCGGGAAGGTGCCTACTATATTGGGCGTATCCTGTAGTCCGTTTTCACCCGTAGGCAAGGTGGTTACACTAGGAATGGTCACGGTTTCCATTACCATCGTAAAGTCCATACCGGTCATGGTACCATCACTGTCGATGACGTCCACGGTATTGCCTGCAACATTGGCGCGGGTTGGCGTCATGTCTTCAGGCGTTTGTACGATGATTTTGTAGGTGCCCGGGATCAAACCACAAACGTAGTACTCACCATTGGCGTCTGTAGTGGTCAAGAAGGAGCGGTTGTCGCCAGTACTTGCGATGCTGCCATCTTCACCCGCCCATTGTACCGTTACTTCACGGCCTGGGATGCCGGGCTCACCAGTGTCCTGGCGACCGTTGAAATTGGTGTCATTCCAAACCAGGTTGCCAATTTTGCCCAGCGGCAATTTGTAATCTTCAATTTCACCAAAAGGAATGGGTGCTACCTGAAGGTTGGGGGACAAACCACCGTTAGCACTCAAGCGGAAACGCACCATGGCATTACCTGCTGCAAAAGTAGCGTTAGCAGGAACCTGGAAGCAGAAGCGCTGCGTACTCATGCCCCCGATGGGAATAGCACCACCACCAGCCAGGAAGTTTACGGCTTCACCAGGGCTAAAGGTGCCACTACCGTCCCAGTCTACCCACATTTGTAGTACGGCTGCACTACCCGTGTTGTTCATGGCCGTCACCTCGATACAAGCTTCATATCCAGGAACCATTGGCGTGAGGAAACGGATGCCGTCTTCGTCGTCACCATTGGTGCAAGTACCAAATACGACTGGACCTACGTTGCCGTCGTCGCCAGCGCCCATTGAGCCTGCCATTGGATCAGGCTGGCCAGCAAGGTCAGCGTCTACACAAGTACCCAATTTCAAGTCTTCAGAAATGATGTGCTTGGGCGCGTTAGGATCAACCGTTACGTAAGTATTGGGCAAATCGCCGTAATCAAAGCCGACAATTTGTACCATGTAATCTTCTACTTCCCCACTTTGAGCAGGGCCATTGGGCGACATGGGTTCATCGGCATCAGCCAGGCGCATGCGCAAACCAACATCTTGTCCCAATACTGCGGATAGCGGCACTGGGATCGGTACGTTAACTGTAGTTGCTCCATCAGGAACGTTTACAAAGAACATTTCACCAACACCAAAGTCGCCATTCTTATTAAAGTCGATGTATACTGTCAATTTAGCGTCCTGGTCGGTCATGTTCATCACGGGCACTACCAAGGTAGTCGTTTGAGTCACGATGAACAGTGGCAGGTTGTTTACATCCAGGCCATTTTCGTCATTTGCGCCGCCGGCAGGAATGGAGTTGTTGTCGTCACCACCAGCAGTTTTGCCGGCATCAGGTGAAGGTTGGCCATCCAATTCATCGTCTACAGAAGCGCCAATTTTCAGAATTACGGTAAGGCCATCATCATCAGTAGTTAATTTGTGGCTTGGGCCATTGTCACTACTCAAAGTGCGGTGATCAGCAGGTACCGTAGGGGTAGCTGGGTTACCAGAAGTATTGGCCAGAAGGTCATTCAAATCGCCATAGTCAAAGGCCATTACTGTAGCTACGTAATCTTCTACTTCGCCATCAGGCAGCGGGCCGTCTGGAGACATTACCGTATTAAAAGTAGCATCGGTACTGATCCGGAAACGGATACCAATTGGACGATTCAGTACAGCTCCGGAAGGAGGTGTAACATCGTTCAAGGTTACACTCGTGGCCGCATTTGCTACGGTAATCGAGTACATTTCGTTGGTATCATTAAAGTCACCATCACCATTCCAGTCAAAGAAACCCACCAATTTGGCTGGGTTGCCGGTCATGTTCATTACGGGAATCACCAAGTCTTCAGGCTGGTTGCGGATGAACATGGGCAGGGTTACGCCATTTTCGTCGTCACCTGCGTCGTAATCATTTGGACCATCTGCTTCAGTATCGTCACCGGTAGCATCCGCATTCGGAATACCGTTGTTGTCGTAGTCTACACTAGTGCCTAGTTTCAAAACAGAACCTAAGCGGTGAGATGGGCCGTTATCGGCAACGGTAGTATGATAAGGTGCGGGTAAGTCGCCATAATCGACTGGAATAAACCCAAAGTCGAAGGTGTGGTCGTTTTGTCCATAATCTGACGTATTCGCAGAGATTTCAGCAATGCCCGCGTTCAAGCTGGCGTCGTTGTCACTGAAATTGGGCAAACCGGCTCCGCCAACATTAGAGGCAGTCAGCAACATCCGCTGGAGTGGAGTACCATTGACGCCCCCGTTGTTGTACTGGGTGCCAGGGATACGAATGGTATAGGTTGCATTGGGTCGCAAACCATCCTCGCCTGCTAAATTGACATTACCATCGTTGAAATAGTAGTTGCCATTGGCATTGGTGGTCGTTTGAGCGACCAAGGTATTACCCAAATACAGATCGACATTAACACCTGCAATACCTCTTTCATCTCCATCCTGTACCCCATCGCCGTCTTTGTCGGCCCATACGAGGTTACCAATTTCCAGAGGAGCTACCGCACCACTCAGTTCCACGTCGCCCAAACCATTGGCTTTACTCGGAGTTGCATCATCATCAATGCCTGGATCCGTAGTAAAGCGGTCGTCGGTTACCTCGTAAGCCGAGCCAGGTACTTGTGCACCAGTCGTATTGTTGAGGCGGATAGTACCTCCAGAACGAATCCGAATGGGGTCAAGCCAAACGGCAATTGCATCTCCCCCCCCGGGTAATACAGCCAAGGGGCCTTGAACCGATTCGCTGTGGATCAGGTTGTCGTTGTAATAATCGGCAGTTCCTGAACGCGTGACAATGCTGTACTCACAACCATTTGCTGTTTCGGTAACATTGGCTCGCAACAGTTCACCAGCGGTTGAATATTCATAATCGCGGGTTACCCCGTTAAAATCATTGTTGTTGATGGCGTATTGATGGCCTTTGCGATCCAACAAACCAATCAACATACTGCCCGAATCATCAAATTCGATGTCGGCGATAATGGGTTCTGCTACCTCGCGCTGGTCTCCCGTGAAATGGCGGGATGGGTGCGCGGGATTTGTACTGTAACCCCAGGGAATCCAGGGGCGTTCACGGCCATAGTTGAAGCTAAAATCGAGTAGGGGTGTAGGGGTAAAGGTACCTGCTCCACTTGGCGAAAACTCAAATACATATCCTCTGAGTTGAGCACCGTTGCCGTTGGCGGTGATGTCACTTACTACCTCACCATTGATGTCTTGCCCGCTGAGTACTAAACCCACGAACAATTTACCCCGGTAAAACTTCAAACCCCAGGGGCGGTGTTCTCCAGCTTGAGGGTCACCAATGCCCGGATCTGGAATTGCCCAACTACGCACATCAGCAATAGTAGGTGTAGTTGGGTTTAGGGGATCACCTAAATCAATCTCGTACAGTCGGCGGTCGTACAGGTTAACGACGTATAAAAACCGGCCATCATCCGAAATGTCGATGTCACCAATGGACACCTTACCTACTTGGTCACCTGCCGCAAGGTCAGTACTGGGATCAAATGGAGTAAGGTTCAAATTCCTTTCTGCATTGGTGCCGATTACCGAACTAACCGGACTGGTATTGTTGCCGGGATTGGCTGGATAACTACCCGATCCACGGGTGGGAATACCAATCGCATCTAAATCCAAAAATTGAACAGTTGGTGAACCTGGTGCATAAGGATCCACCATATAGATTCCTCCTGAGCCCAAGGGGCCAAAGGCAGTGTGGCGGCGCATTACTGCCGAAGTAAAAATCTTTTGAGCCTGTCGGGAAAAAGCTACCCCATACAAGGCACCAACCTCTTCATAGGTCGAAAGAACAGTAGGATTAGGAGCTCCTGTACTGTTGGAGTGGGAAGTGGGAATACCACTATCCAAAAACTTATACGTCACCAAACCCGCCGCGTTTTTGATGTCCGAATTGCCAGCGACGTTATCCCCGAAGAAATAACAAGGCAAAAACACATCGGGGTTGTTGGTTTCTACCCACTGGCCGGGATAGTTGATGGCAAAATTGATGTTGCCTTGTTGGCCTGTGATAAACTGCACACTGGAGCCATACACTACACCGGCTACACTGGTGTAGTCTACTGGATTGGCCAGGTTGCATTCATGCGATACGGGAATTTCAAATTCAACCCGCAATTTTTCACCAGCGATGGCCGCTCGGCCACTGGTTAGGGAGACCGTAAAATTATAGCCGCCATTCGCTCCGGTTACCGTTGTTCCGATCAGTTGATCGGTTGCTGGTAAAGTGGCATTGCCATACAATTTGACAACGATGCCTTCTACCCCAGGTTCTGCACCCGTTTGAAGCCCATCGCCGTTAAAGTCGCGAAAGGCAGTACCCGACTGGGCCTGGAGGCCTCCGGCGAAGAGACTGAATAAAATGACAAAAGCCCCACCCAGCAAAGTCAGTCGAGACTTTAATGTGGTGAAGCGGAACAGCGATGCTGAATGAACAGCAAAATCGTGCTCGTTTTTTTCACTAGAACCGTATTGTCGTCTTTGTTCCGTCAAGTGGCGTGAACTGCTCCGAGGAGCCTCACCCAGCCACAATGGATGGAACCACTGATCATTGGTAACCCCGCGCACAGCAGTGTTCATGGTCCGACTTTGCGGCACATGCCCAGGGTTCCAGGGGGAAAAAGTGTGCAGCAAAAAGTGGAGTACTTCCACCATTTGTCTTGCTGCCCACTCAACAAGTTTTGTAGATTTTTTCATGAGAAACAATTAGTTAAAAATTATAAGGAACTTAATGCTTATACACATTTTGGACGGGTAGTAAGGCTACAGCTGCTGCATGCCAGCACCTACTCAAGAGTAGGACTGGAAGCCAGGCAAGCCAGTTTGCAACAGGGTCGCAAATGAAGCCATTGACAATGGTTTACACCACGGTGGTATCTACGGTAATTACTTTTGCAGCAATAGCATGCAGGGTGTGTTGAGTTGTTAGTGTTTGCATAGTGTGGTCGTCTTAACGGAACAAATGATAAATATATCGATGTAAAAGTGCATGCTTACTTGCAAGAAGTCGCTAAAAAAAAACCGTCAAATGCTACCTGCTGTGGAGAACAACTGAGTAAAAAATAATAATATAAAAAACAGTTAATCAACATATTAAAGGCATATTTTTTTTGAGCATTTGTTACATCTTGCCTTGGAATTAGCCTATCCTTTAATCTCAAGTTTTTCGTCTAAAATAGTAATTATAATGTTATTAATTGGGCAAAAAATTTCTGCTCCATCATCGACAAAGCAGAAATTTCTAAACGCTATTTCTAAAAAACGATATGCAACCAATTTCCCCTCCGCACGAGAGGATACTCCCCGGCAGGGATAACATATGTTAGAATACCCAATTTCCGTGCAAAATACTTTGGCAAAACAAAAGCTTCTTCCAGGGTGAAAACATCTCTGTTGAATACCTCTGAGGCTAAAATACCTGAAAGATCTCCCTGGTTGAGCCGAATTCCCAAGCGGCCTTGGGAATTCAGAAACAGGATAACTTCAATCCGGCGTGGATGCGCCTGCAATCGCTTGGCTCCGGTCACTGTGTAAATTCTGCATAATCCAGATCCTTCACAGCGCTTTCCCGGAGTACCAAAAACGACCTCGCTAAACAATATTTTTACATTCTTCAACAGCTTAATCCTAGCTGTGAAGTTGCCCTTCATCAATGTCTTTGTCATGGAATAGTGAATTATACAACCGTAACATCAACAGTAATAATGATCGCGTGTTGAAACAATGGTCCATATTGTTTACAGGCTCCATTACGGATCCACAAATGAATTCGCAGGCTCGATTCGTTATTACTGCACCTCAGCATAAAGTGTTTTTTTGACAATATAAAGTTACGGCAATCCCGGCGGGGGAGGGCTAAAAAAAGAACAGCGTTCATTACCTTAAAAAGAGGGAAAAAGAGGGAGTAAAAAAGAGGGAAAAAACTGAATATCAACAACAAAAACATTTTTTTTTTGCACAAAACATTACGAAACCAGGCTATTAATTAGCCCAATTGGCGTTCCAACAATTGGTAAAGTTCTTCAAAAGGAATGATTTCAATTTCGTTGGTTTGGTTTGCCGCTTCCGTAGGAACAGCGCTCATTTTTTCCAGATATGAGCGGGTTTTGGCCACAAAAGTAGTTCGGTCAAACCCAGACAAAGGGATCTGCAACAAAATTTTGATGAAGTAATGACTGCGCAAGGTATGATCGTTGCGCAGGTATTTGTAGGTGTACTGCTCCAGCGATTCTACTTTATCGATAAAGCTGGATTTTTTGCCCTCCGAGAGCAACATCAACAATTGTGCCACCAAAATGGCAATATTCATACCTTTTTTGTCTTTGGAAAAAACTGGCGTCTCATTTTGAAACCGGCTCAATTTGAACTGTTTAAGACTATCATTGTAGGAAGCTTGTATTTTTTCCAGACGAATCAAATAAGCCAGATAGGCGGCAAAAATTTTCCAGATCTCTTTTACATTATCTGGCAGCAGGTTGAAGCGTTTGTTTTTGATGACACTGGTATAGATGTCATAAGCGGCCTGATATTCGTCGGTATGCATGGCCAGCAAAAAAATAGACTCCTGGTACTTAAACCAGTTGTAACTGCCTTCTGCCAGCAACTTGCAGCAGTTTTCGGCAGCTTCACGGCCCTCCTTAAAATTCTTCAACTGAACATGACAAAGCAACTCCTGGTAATAAAGGATTTGCAGGGGCACATGGGCTTCGTAGTCTTTTTGCAAAAAGAACTGGATATATCGCTTGCACACTTTCAGTGCCTCAAGATAATTGTTGACGGAAGTATGGCAAGCCAACTCAATCAATGCGCCATAAAAATGCAAGCGGTGCGAATTGTATTTCTCCAGAGCGGGTTGCAACTGATCGTGGAAAAGCTTTGCTTTATCGCGAATGTCTTCCTTGGTAGATTTGTTGTTGACAAATCCAGAGCTTAAAATAATGTAAAATTCTTCGGCCCGATTTTCAAACTGATAAATCTCTTGATATTCTCCGAAGAGTTTATTGAATTCTTCGAAGCGGGCCATGTCCCCCATCCGGGCACCGTAATACAAGCGCAGTACACTGCATATATCCATGGCCAATCCACTAAAATCAAACTGCCGGGCTTGTCGGAATAACTTGGTAGCCAGGTCGGCAGCGGCATCATTGGCATTTTGGCCCAACAATATTTTGGCAGCTGCCCATTCACGGTGGCTCCGATAATACGCTTTCTGGTAACTGTTGTACTTGTTGCTGTTGAACTTCAGCGTCAGAATGGTATCGACCAAACGTTCTTTTAAATCGGATTTCAATTTGCGGTAAGAAGAGTGTGAAGGTTCGCCCGGATAAAGGGCCTTGGCGGCATTGTCGTCGGACGTCCAACTGTTCTGCGAGATTCCCTTGTAAAAAATGGAGAGTTTTGATGTGGTGCTAGCATTCCCGTTGAACATTGAGGTAGCCCCACAACCATTGTTCTCCATTACAAGAACCAGTTCTCGTAATTCTTTCATGAGATTCAAATTGTTATTAGCAAAGACACAAGATTACGCATCAAATGTACTGTCGAATCGTTACAATTCATTGGACAATCATGCAGCAATTTTTTCTTAAAAAAAGCATGATTTTTTCGAGTAAAAATTGATTAAAAAACTGATAACCAATTTTTTAAAGAATCTTTTTTTACCTGAAATAAATTGAAAAATTAGCGCCAAATTGTAGGGCGCTGATTTTTATCAACCGGAACAGTAACTTGATATAAAGTAATTTTTTTATGAATTTGATGGGCAGGATATGAAAGATGAGATGAGGAAAATCAAGCGAGCCGGGGTCATTCCCCCGGCATAAGTTTCAACCGCTTGAAAAAAAGAAACACACCAAAATATAATAACAAGATCTTTAATGGATAGACTCAAAAGCTCTTTTTGCGAAAGACCGGTTAGATGCCTGACCACAGTCAAATGACTGTGGTATCAACGGTAATCACTCTGTTGAGGAACCGTTGATGGGCTCGATTAGTAGACGGTGTTTGCATAGTGTGGGCTTCATAAAACTCAATAGCTGTTTTCCTCTTGATACAAAGGTGCTTCATATAGGCTTTTTATTCCTTAAAAAAAAAGCACTATTTGTAACCCAAGTAAATGACAATAACGCGATAAAAAAATTCATAAATACCTGTCTATAAATATATTAAATTTTGACAAAACACTTAAATCGTTACGAAATATGGAAGTTTATTTTCATGAATAAATCTCTTTTTTTCGAGATTTACCGTCATACCGATTGATGGTTTGCAACAAAAAAAGGGTTCCCCGGTGTACAGGGAACCCTTTTTCATGGACACAATACCCATCAAACAATGGATGGATCAATCCACCAAAACCAGTCGTGAAATGATCCGTTGGTCTTTAAAATGTATGATGACCGAGTACGTTCCTGCACTGGGCAGGTTACTCCGCAAATACGTGTATGAATTCGTTCCAACAACCATGTGTACCTGATCCTGACGTATCACTCTCCCAAAAGCATCGATCAACTGTAGGGACCCTTCTCCATAAGAAGCTGAACTCCAATCGATTTGAACCTGATCTCTAAATGGGTTTGGTTGTATAGAAAGCAACTTGAATGAGTTGTTTTTAAGTTCATTTTTCAGCGGGGCAATTTTTTGCTGTAGAATTTCAGCATGCTCTACCAATTCACTCACCGCATAGGTCCCATTGACATCACCCAATTTGACCCCCAGGAAGCCCGCATCGGCAACCGACTGGTTCAGGTCATTGAATTGAATGTATTTGGGCACACCATCGGCCCAGGGGTTTTCGGGATTTCTGAAACGATACTTGGCATCTAAAAACAGCCAGGTTTTTCCACCATCAAAAGTCTGGTCGAGATTCAAAATAACCTTGCGGATTTTGATGATATCGATGGTAGAAATCGAGCCGGATTGGTTCACATCTGCGGCCAGTAGCTGATAAGGTGAGCTTAAACGTTTTTTCCCCAAAATATGCTGCGAAATGAGAAACAGGTCGTAAGTAGTAACCCCATTACGCGGGTCATCCACTTTATCCGCAGTAAGGGTGTAATCATAACCTTGTGCCAGTCCCTGCATGCGGTAATTGCCGGTTTGGTTGCTATTCGCTTCCAAACGTTTGGCCCCACTGCTGTTGACAACTACCCCGCTCAAGGCCAGTCCTTGCTCAGTTCGGGCATTGCCTTCAATGATCAGGGTATCTCCCGGATCCTTGCACAAGTTGAATTTATTGTCCTGCACTTTGATGTAAGTCTGGCAGAAATCGTGATTTGGGCCAGGAGGGCTTAGTTTGGGATTGATGGCAGCGTCCCAGGCGTGCAACTCTACTTCCGTCAAGCCCAGGTCATCGCAGGTGAGGATCAGGAAATCCTTGTTGATGTTGGCTTTTTCTCCTTTGCGGTTGATGGAATAGCGCACCGGACCAGAGCAAGAATCGATGCTCGGGCTTGCCACAAGTTCCTTGGCCCAGATGATCGTAGAAGCACGGTCAACATCTCCGTCTCCATCTACATCAGTATTGGGTGGGAGTTCACTTAATTCGGCGGAAAGGCCATAAATACAGGTAACAGTTGGGGGTTTACAGTCTACCACTTTGAATTTGACAAAAGCCCGGGCTACATTGCCACAAGCATCTTGTACTTTGATTTCCAGCTCGTATTCTCCTTTGGGTACTACCCCCTGGAATAAATACTTGGGGTAACGGCCAAACCTTCTCCAATTGGTTTGACTGTTGCTGGAACTTTCGATAACTTCCAGTTTAAGATCGGTTTCAACATCTACAAAATCGGGGTTACAAGCTTCTTCTATGCCTACAGATAAGACCACATCGGCTTCGCAATTGTTTTTATTGGAGCAAAATTCCAGGTTGGATTCGGTGAAAACCAATGGTGGTATATTGTCTACCACTTTAATGACTTGGGTGTAAGACCAATGTCCGGTTGAACGAATGCTTGGGTCTTGAAGACTACTTTTCCAATAACCTTCTGGATTGGCGATGCCATCACAAGACAATCCTCGGGTATTTTTTTCTGGAAATTTATTGCGTTCGCTACCGTCTGCATCATAGAAGGTGGTGTCTTGACGTACAATGACCCATACATCCTCTTCTCCAGATTTGCCATCACAGTCTACATCCCGAGAGACGGTGACAATTGCATCGCCATCCTCGTATTCACACCAGTTGATCACGCTATAGGTTCTAAACACTTTATAACATTCCACACCATCTCCCCCATAACGTTTGTTCTGGACATTCACGGCCAAAATATCGCAGCCCAATTCAAATATACCAATTGTATCAGGGGTAGGCTCTTTGCAGTATTCCGTGTAGTCTTTGGGGAATTTGATCATGTAGTTGTGCGAGGGTTTGATGGTAATGATTTGGGTACAGATGTCTGACTCGTTCCCCGTTTCATCTTTTGCCTTAAAAAAGCGTTTGATCGTACCCACTCCACAATTGTTGATATTGATCTCTGGCGTCAACTCAAACCACTCCACGTTATCGCAATTGTCCGTTACCGTAGGAATCCCAAAATATTTGGCATAAGTGCGCGAGTCTTTAGGGTCTACCCCTTTGGGCAAACTGTCGCAGTGAAAATATTTCGATGGAGGAGCCATACACTTCGGGGAGAGTTTATCATCCACCCAGATGGTTGACCAGCAATAATCGGTATTGCCGGAGATGTCCGTCACCCGGAGCTCCACTTTCACAAATTCTTTGAGGTCACAACAATAGAAATCGAGGGCATCCTGTTGCGGCGTCATTATTTTGCCCTCTTTGGTGGCAAAAAATTCACCCTGATCTTTGATGTCGCCATCGCCATTGTTGTCAATACCATCCACAACATACTTGCCATCCACGATCCATTTCCAATCCGGAAGCGTATCTCTTGGATCATCAAATGGTGCAGCATCCAGTTTGCCATTGCCATTGGTGTCGTATTTTTTGGTAATGAAGCTGGCTTCGCAAAAAGCTGGAACCATACGGCGAACCGCAATCCGTGCCAGCTTGCAATTGTCCTGACTGCCTTCGTCTACTTCAGCGGCAGTAATGCTGCCTTGTCCCCATTCATTGAGGCTGACGTTGATTCGGTCGTCACATATCGCCCGGGGGCTGATTTTATCTTGTACCTGTATCGTGATGGTGTCTTTTATGTGATTGTGGCAAGCATCCCGTACCTCGTACACCAGGCGGTGGAAACCAATGGGCAGGTTGTTGATGTACCTTTTGGTCAACTTACTATTTACCGAGCCAATCAGCACCTGGCCATTGCTGCTTATTGGTGGTTTTTGTCCGGTATAATTGTAGGTTGAGGGGTCTGTCCAGATGTCTGCACTCCACTCAAAAGTAGAGCAAAGATCGGTCACAATCGGCGGCAAAACTTCTAATCCAGCCGTACAATCAAATGGGCCGGTAGAAACCAACAAAAGATCGTTGGGGTAAGGAATTTTGATTTTTGGTGCATCCACATCACCAACCTTGATGACCTGGGTAAGTTCAATGGATGTTTTTTTGCACCAGTCTTTGATGATCCAGCGACGCAGTAATTTATAGGTCGTCAGACAAACTTCAAAGCGGGTATCAATATAGGTAGAGCTAAAGCCACAGGAAGAATCTACCGTAATTTGATCCTTCAAGCCCAAATGATTGATCACATAAGGGTATCCGCTGACGTCGGGGTGAACGTTGCCCAAGCCATCCGTTTTGCGGTTTTTGGTCTCCGTACAAGTATTGACGGCCACACTATCTTCCAGTTTGACAAAATCCAGCGGGGCAGGCACCAGGTAAATGAATTGGAAATCCGAACCCGTGTTGCCTTTTTTATCGGTAGCAAAAAAAGAACGTCGAATGACCACGGAACCACACCCGTTGTCGAGATAAATGGCATCTTCAAATTTCTTAAGCACTTCGACCCGTTGCTGGCAATTGTCGGTAAAGGTTGCCGCCCCCGTAATATCAATGCTTTCTGGATTGCGGTAAATCAGGTTGATGTCGTCACAATATAGGTAAAAAGTAGCATCTTCAGGGGCTACTACTACTGGCGCGTTTTTGTCCTCCGCCGCGATGATGCCCCAACAATGGGAGAAAGTAGGACAAGTTGCAGGATTTTTTACGCTTACTAAAAAACGGAAGTACCCACACCCGTCAACGATGTTTTTGTTGAGTGGGTTTTCATCGTCTACAATGATTTCATAATCACTCGGACTCAGCAGACAGCCGCTCAATCCTTCCAGCACCAAATTTGGTGTAAGGACAAACTGACAATTGGCGTTGAGCGTCACCCTTACGGTATCTAAACATCCTTGGCTTACAGTAGGCTGTACGGATGGTGCAGTTTGTACCCCAGGTACAAGGCTTGAAGGTAACTTATGGCCTAAGCTACCGAGGAGCAGGAAAGCTTTTAAAGCTACTGCAACGGGAAATAGTTGTAAAAAACTGCGCATGCCGATCTTATTCTTTCAATCGATTCCTAGATCAATAGCAAAATGCTGATTGCTCTTCATCAAATGAGATTATGACAAAATTTCGTTCAAAGGATTGTTACCGAGCTTCTTAATAGAATGGCCAAAACAACGGCTAGGAATGCGACCACGAAACCTGTGAATATTCCCACAGGAATCCAATGTCAAAGGAATTATTGTTCATCAACCTATAAAACAATGCTATAGGTGCTGATTTTCATTGGGTGTTTCCGGCAATCACACCATGGTGATCCAAAAGGGGGTAGGACCGGATGTTACTTTGGGGGTAAATATAGCCAAATAATTTTTATTCGTAAAAGAAAAAATATGATCTTAACACTTGTATTTTATCCATCTAACCTAAAAGAGTTAGTTAATGTTATAGTTGAGAAAGTTGAGGAGGTTGAGGAGGTTGAGGCTACCGCGAGCGACAAAAGAACCAACTGCATTGGGTTTTGTCGCTCGCGGTAGCCTCAACCTCCTCAACCTCCTCAACCTTTAAATCCTCATTCGTTCGTATGCAATCATTTGATCAAACCCTGCCGATTTTAATTACCGGAGGTTCAGGCTATTTGGCTTCCTGGATCGTCAAATACCTCGTAGAAGCGGGTTATTACGTGCGTACTACCGTGCGCAGCCTCAAAGACGAGCGAAAAATTGGGCACTTGCGGCGCATTGCTGCCGCTGGCCCAGGGCGCCTGGAATTTTACGAAGCTGACCTGATGCGCCATGGAGACTTTAATACGCCCATGCGCGGCTGCGAGATCGTCATCCATACGGCTTCGCCTTTTTTATTGGGAAAAGTCAACAATCCCCAGCAGCAGTTGATCGATCCAGCACTGGAAGGCACCAAAAATGTGTTGTATTCGGCGAGCGAAATCGAGAGTGTCCGCAGGGTTGTCTATACCTCCAGTGCCGTAGCCATTTACGCCGAGGCCCGTGAAATTATGGATCAGCCCAGGGGTACTTTTACGGAGCAAAACTGGAACCTCATCTCAGACCTCCACTACGATCCCTATGGTTATTCCAAAACCCTGGCCGAAAAGGAAGCCTGGGTCATTGCCCAAAGCCAAAAGCAATGGGACCTGGTCACGATCAACCCCACTTTTTTGCTCGGCCCTACCCTATCGGGACGTACCGACAATGTGAGCATTTCGACCATCCAACAGCTGATGAATGGCGAATTGCGCCAGGGTGCCCCGCAATTGTACTTTGGTGTAGCCGATGTACGCGATGCCGCGCAGGCGCATCTCCTCGCGGCCTTCACCCCCGAAGCCAGCGGACGCTACCTGATCAGCGCGCAAACGATGAGCATCCTGGACATGGCCGAGATCATACGTGACCATTTTGGGGCAGCGTTCAATTTGCCAAAAAAGCCGCTGCCGAATTGGTTGTTGTACCTGATTGGGCCCTGGTTGGGCTTCAATCACCGCTTTTTGCGGGGCAATTTGGGGTATGTGCCCCAATTCGACGCCTCGCGCAGCATCGAGGAACTGGGCTTGAGTTACCGCCCGGTGGAGGAAACGATTGTGGATACGGTGGAGGGCTTGGCGGGAGGTATACCTTTTCAGGTATAAAAGCTACAGTCAACAATAAAAACATACCCCATCAGGTGTAAAATTAGAAAAAGGTCAAACGAAGCGATTTTGTTGCTGCTTTCACCCGCTCGCGACAGCGAGCAGTTAGGGATCGAAGAGCGCCCACGGAGTGGCGGGTGAAATGTGAATGTTGAATTTCGATGCTGGGTGGGGCCACAGCGGAATGTAAAGAGGCCATGCACCGCCTATCTACCCCAGCGGCACAGTAAAAAGGTAAAAAAGACAAAAGGCTACGGATTCCGGGCTAGGCGAAACCCTATGCTGATGTAGCGGAAGCCCGGCGAGTAGCTGCCGCGGAGGGCCACGCGTGCATCAGTCGGGCCGTTGTACCACGAACCGCCACGGTAAACAAGGTAGAAGCCTGTATTGGGGCCTTGGGGGTTATTAGCTGGGCTTTTTTGATAGTATTCGCTATCGTACCAATCCTGGCACCATTCCCATACATTGCCGCTCATATCGTAGAGGCCAAGTTCATTGGCTTTTTTTTGAGCCACTGGGTGCGTTTTATATCCTGAGTTTGATTCATACCACGCCACTTCACCCAGGTTGTTGCTTCCGGCAAAGGTAAAATCCTGGCTAATCGAACCCCCTCTAGCTGCGTATTCCCATTCTGCTTCGGTAGGTAGCCGGTAATTTTTACCCGTTTGGGCATTGAGTTTCCCGATGAATTTCTGAGTATCATCCCAACTTAGCATTTCTACCGGACATTGATCACAGCCTTTAAAGTCAAGTTCAGGAGGATCACTTCCCATAACTGCCCGCCATTGTTCCTGCGTCACCTCGGTTTTTCCAAGGTAAAAATCGCTTACAGTTACGTCGTGGACTGGTTTTTCGTCATCTTCTCCCTTATTGCTGCCCATTTTAAAAGTGTCTCCGGGTATTAGTTTCATATTTTGGTCGATGGATGAAATCAAAGCCAAAACGTCTTTTGATAGATCTTTTTTTGCAAGCTGAGATTGAATAACGCTATAGCCAATTACCATCATCAAAGCCATCCCAACAATCGCGATTGCAAATAGCTTTGGTATTCTCGGACTACCAGTATCTTTATGAACCTTACCTTTATTTTTACCTATTTTTTGTGGTGGTATAGGTATATCTTCCTTGTACGTTTTATCTAAATTCGCTATTTTTATTTTTTCAGCCTGTAAGGACTGGATTGTTTGCTTTACCTCATTGACATAAACGCCTTGAGGATAATCAACCAAGTACTGCTCATACGCTTTAATCGTATTCGCCTGCTTCGCCACTGCCCAGGCCGCTGGTTCCCGTTCCTGCTGCGCAATAGCTCCAATCGCCTCCGCCGCCTCTTTTTCGTACTTTTTAATGATGCTGCGAATCAAATAATTGCGGTATGCAGAAACTGTATTGGAACGTTGGGCATTGGCCCACAATTCTTCCTCGTCCATTGAGCCAATCAAGCGATCCAGTTGACCAGAGCGCACCGGCTCGCTGTCAGGATAATTGCGCTCAAAATCGAGTAAGGTAAATTTAGAGCCAGCCGCTTTTGCGTGCGTCCAGGCTTTTTCTTCCCGATCTATCATGATGACCTGATTGGCCAGGAATTGGTATTTGCCGTTTGGATACTGCCTCAGGTAAGTTTTACAGCCCTCTACACTTGATCCCATCGCCAACCAATCCTGCTCCTCATCTTGCCGAAAATACAGCACCATTTGGCCGCCCTGGTGGCCGGGAACGAGCAAGGGTGAACCCATCGGGGTTTGTTGGGCATTGGCGGCTACTTTTTCCAGTACAAGATCACAAATCCGCATCACCCCCAGGGGCTGATCAGCCTTTTCCAATACATCTAACAATGCGGTGGAAAATGGACTGTGCTCGCCGGGTACGCCGTCGCTCACGATCTCTTTTTTACCACTGGTCAGGCCCCAGCGGCTTTTTTCGGTATCACGGCGGTCACCACTGAATCTCTCTTTGCTTTTGTCGATGAACAGAGCGCCGGAGAAACAGGAATCGGCAATCAAAAAGGTGTGAAAACAATCAATTTTGCTCAGGTATTCTTTGACGAGGCTATTGGAAAGGTAGTCTGTCCAGTCATCGTCGCCCTGTCCAGCTTCAACGGGCAACCAAAATCCACCCCGGCGAGGATGGTAACGCCCGTGACCGCTGAAATAAACAATGAGGTTGTCCGCTGGCTCAATGCGGTCAATCAGGCGGTCGAAAGCCCGCTCGATGTTTCTTTTACTGGCTTCTTTGTCTTTGAGGAAAGTGATGTAGTTTTCTTCAAAATGGTAGCGTTTGCGCAACAATTGGATGAAGGCCTCTACATCAAATACGGCGTTGTTCAAGGGCGTACAATGCGCATAGTCGTTAATGGCGATGGCCAGCAAGTGGTTGTTGCCCCGGGGTGCTGGGGGATTAGCATCGAGCTGATCTATGGTCAATGTATCGCGGTTGGCCATCGCGGAATGGGTTGTTTGAAGCGAAGATAGGAAAAAATAACGTAACTATTTAGCAGCCGCCTGCGGCGGGATTTTTTACCACAAAGGCACAAAGCTCTAGAACTTTGTGCCTTTGCGCCTTTGTGTCTTTGTGGTAAAAAATTGGATGCAAAATCCACCGCAGGTGGACGGGGGCTAAATAGTTACAAAATAAAAATATTTCCACGCCCTTCTGCCGCCCAAAACAAAAAAGCCCTCGATTCCATTCCGGAACCGAGGGCTTATGTCACATTTTTCAACAAAAGAGCCTACGCTCTCTTGATAAAAAACGCCTTAGGAAGAAAAAGTACAAGTTCTTGATTGATGACAATTTTACCTTCACGAATGTCATTCCATTTTACCAGGTTCTCCACAGTCGTATTGAACAGGGTGGCGATTTTTGCCAAATCATCCCCTTTAGCCGCCACGTAAGGCGTTTTCATGGTGCCTTCCGGGTTCTTTTGGCCATTGTCGATGAAATTGCGCAGCAGGGCTGAGCTTTCGCCGTTGGGCAGCATCAGCAAGTTGCCTTTGACACTGCGCGGAATGATCCCTCCCGTAAAGCTGGGATTGAGTGCTGCGAGCATCGAAGTTTTCACCCCGGTAATCCGGGCAATTTGGCCAAAAGACAAGCTGCGGTAAATGCGGATCACCCGCGCATCAGCGGAATAGTAGGAAGGAATGATCGGTTGCAGGCCATGCTGCTGGTAATAGCTCATCACGTAAGCGGTAGCGAGGTAGGCAGGGACGTAGCGGCGCGTTTCGTGAGGCAAAAAATTGCTCACTTTGCTGTAGTTGCGGGTACCCGCCTTGCGCACTGCGGATTTGATGGTGCCGATGCCAGAGTTGTAAGCGGCCAACACCAAAGTCCAATCGCCCAGTTCATCGTACAGGTATTTCAGCATTTTGACTGCTGCTTCGGTGGAACGGTGGAGGTCAAGTCTTTCGTCTACGCCACCACCCATTTGCAGGCCGTAATGGCGCGCAGCCACTGGCATCAATTGCCAGATGCCGGATGCACCTACAGCCGAACGTACTTGCGGTTGCAAGCCGGATTCGATGACAGACAAATACTTGAGTTCTTCAGGTAATCCGTAGGCATTGAGGTAGTGCTCAAATACGGAAAAGTACAGGTTGGAGCGACCAATGACCAGCTCTGTCTCCTTCTTGCCCGTCACAACGTACTGGCGAATACGGGACATGACCGCTTCATTGGTTTTGGTTTCGATCGGAAGGCTCAATTTACTAAGCCGTTCTTTCACGAGTGTTTCGGTAAGTGTAGTTTTGCTGGAATGAGTACTTACCTCGGTTTTGTGTGCTTTGGCGCTGACACCCACTGTTGAAACGGTCAAACCGATCAGCAGTGCCGCAGCAACTGTCCATGGGAAATTCATCAAAAAGAAATTTGGTGATACTGAATCAACATTTTTTGAATAAATCCATTACTTTGACCTAGTCAATTCAGTTGGGCAATATGCCCCAGCAACTGTATGTGTCTAAAGGACATCATTTCGTTACCGCCTGAGGCAAAGTTAAGCCCGATTATCGGTTTACACAATGCATTGTAAATCAATCGCGATTTGAATGCCTTTGGTAAACGATTGAAGGAATTGGAAAATTATTTGGCATTTTTTGCCACTTCAAGGGGCATTTTGGGGCAATTGTTAAAAAAATCCAAATAAATGCTAAGGTTTCGGCGGAACGAGCGTACCCAAAAAGCGGTATATTTTTTTGCAAATTTAACGTTTTTATGACCTTTCCATGACAGACACTAGGGTTTTCCACAGGTATTTTTGCCCTATAACAAGTCTTTTGGGAGGAAATATATGTATACTAAAACAAATGTAATGACGATAAAAATTTTGGCTTTTGGCATCACCAGGGATATTTTAGGTGGCAGTAGCCTCGAAATGCAAATTCCGGGTCATACACGAGTGGCTGATTTGCGGGCAACTTTATATGCACAATATCCCGCTTTGCAAAAGCTAAGCACCTTGGCCATTGCCTTGAATACTGAATACGCCAGCGATGAGGAATTGATTGGAGAGAAGGATGAGGTGGTGTTGATTCCACCGGTGAGCGGGGGGTGAAACGGTTTTAAGTTTTAAGTTTTAGGTTTTAGGTTCGGCGCTTCGACTTCGCTCAGCGACCAAACCTAAAACCTAAAACTTAAAATCGTTTACTGTCCTTCCGGAGCATTCGGAAACATCGAATTCTCCGTAGGTGTTGTCTGGTATGGCGCAAAATTCTTGGTCAATTCTGCCAGGAATTTCTCGTCTTTGTTTTCAGTAGCATCGCGGATGAGGGTCTGGATGGTTTGTTCCGCCAGGCGCTTTTGCAAGTCGTAGCTGGAAGCAATCACCTCTGGGTCCTGCGAGCTGATGAACTTCAGCTGCGCGAATGTTTCCCGAGCCAGGATTTCCATATGTGGTTTGGCCTTTTTGTAGGCACCTGCCCGTACGTAGATTTCCAGCATGTAGTTCGTGCGGTAATCGTAAGGGAAGTTGAAGTGGGGGAAAGACTTGAAGTATTGATCCGTGAGGGCAATGGCTTTGTCTTTCTTATCTTCAGCCAGATAGGCACCAGCCGCCCGGCGCATCACCAATTGCATGCTCTGCAAGCTGGGTGCGTAGCTGTTGTCTACAAAAGTAGGTTCCTTGTCAAAGTTACCCCAGCGCCATTTTTTCATTATGTTCTCGTACACCTTGTCCTGATCCACTTTACCACTGCCAATGAGGCCGAAGTTGGGATCACTTTGGGTACGGGTAGGCATGATGCGCAGGGCCAAACCCTCCAATTGCATGTAATCATCCAAACCAAAGAACTTACTGGCCTGGGTCGTTACCGCAAAATAGATTGGGCGCTCCCAAAGATTGGAAACGATGACGTCCAATATTGCGATATCGTCTTTGGTCATGTAGGATTCGGTAGGCATACGCAGCGGAATGCGGTCGACCAAAGTGGTGTCGGTAGCTTTTGCCAGCCCCATTTCGATGACCTTTGCCTTGGGTACGGGCAAATACACATTGCGCGTAGGCAGGTATGACTCCGTAGAGCCGCCGTTGCTCAACTGCTGAGGGTGGTCTTCGCCCAAAAACTTCATGAAACTTTGCGCACTCATTTCGCCTTGACTACCCTGCTCTACGAAGAACACCTGGTTGCGGCGATCTCCCTGGTAAGCTGAGCTGCTCAAAGTGAGTTTTAATGCGGGTGATTCGTTGATTTTGCGGCGCAACAGATCGATGTACCAATCTACGGCAATCAAACTGAGGTTGACCACCCGTACATCCCGACGAATGCCTTCTACCTCCTGGGCGTACCAGAGCGGATAGGTATCGTTGTCGCCATACGTGAAGATCACGGCATTTTTTTCAACCGAATTCAGGAAATTTGAGGCGTAATCGCGGGAAGCATAGTGGCCATTGCGGCTATGGTCGTCGAAGTTTTGGGTACCCATCAGGATGGGCGCAATCAGCACCAGAGCGCCAGCCAAACCCGCTCCAACAGGACCACTGAGTTTGACCCGATCGCGCAACAACTCATAGATGGCCAAAACCGCCATGCCCATCCAAATACAGAATACAAAGAACGAACCCGCCAAAACGTAATCCCGTTCGCGCGGCTCATTCGGTGGTTGATTCGAATAGACGATGATACCCACACCCGTAATGACAAACAAGGCCAACAGACCTAAAAAGTCGTTGCGGCGCTTGCCAAAGTGGTACACGACCCCCAAAAGGCCGAATATGAAGGGCAACAGATAATATTTGTTGCGCGCTGGATTGTTCTTTTGTACATCAGGCAATAAGGCCTGGTTGCCCAAACGCATGTTGTCTAGCGCCGAAATACCGGAAAACCAATGGCCCGCAGATTTATCCCAGGGATAAAAACCTTGCTCGCCGTTTTGACGGCCCGCGAAGTTCCACATGAAATAACGCCAGTACATCCACTTGATCTGATAATTCCAGAAAAAACCGATGTTTTGACCTTGCGTAGGTTTCCAACCTTCGGGCAATTGCTGATTTGGATCCATGCCCATCCACTGCATGTACAAGGAAGGACGCCCTTGTGAGGGGTCAGCCATGCGGGGGAACAACATTTTATCGGCGTCGTTGTACACGTAGTCTACTTTGTCAGATACGTGCTCGTAACGGTTGCCTACTCTTCCATAGCGCTTTTCGGTCTCCACATTGACGGGTTGAGCCGCAAAGTGTGGGCCACGCAACAATGGACGGTCGCCGTACTGCTCCCGGTTGAGGTAGGGCAGCAAGCTCAAGGCGTCCTTGGGCGCGTTCATGTTGATCGGCGGATTCGAATTGGCACGGGTGATTACCATCCCGTAAGTCGACATGGCCAAGACCATCAAAGCAAAAGCCACCGCTACGTTTTGGATGGTTGACTCCTGATTTTTCTGCGCATACCGAATCCCGAAATAGATAGCGGCGAGGATGATCAGTACCGTAGGAATGATTCCGGAGTGGAAAGGCAAACCCAGGGTGTTGACAAAAAACAATTCAAAGTTGGCCCACAAACGGGGCAAGCCTGTGATGACGATCATTTGCACCAAACCCACCATGACCACCCCGACAAAAGCAGCAATGCCCGTGCCAACAAAAGTGACATTTTTGGAACGTTTGAAGTAAAAAAACATCGCCAAAACCGGGAAGGTCAGGATGCTCAACAAGTGCACCCCGATGGACAAACCCACCATGTAAACCGCAAAGATCAACCAGCGGTCGTTTTGGTGGTCATCCGGCAAGGCATACCATTTTACGGTAGCCCACAAGGTGAGTGCCGTGAAAAAGGTGGACATGGCGTAAACTTCACCTTCTACGGCTGAAAACCAGATCGAGGTACAAAATGCAGTACCCAAGCCAGCTACTAAACCAGCCGCAGCCAGGGCAAGTTGATCACCAGTGCTTGGCTCGCCATCGCGCCCAACCAGAGCCAGTTTACCCAAAATAATGGTCACCCAAGCCACAAACATGGCCGCGAATGCCGTACATAAGCCCGACATCAGGTTGACGGCAAAGGCAATGTTTTCCGGGTTATCCGAAAATATACTCGCTACCCAGGCAAACATGCGGCCAACGAGCAAAAACAGTGGTGCGCCGGGTGGGTGCACGACCTGGAGTTTATAAGCTCCAAGGATGAATTCGCCGCAATCCCACAAGCTACCTGTGCGCTCGGCGGAAAGATAATAGACGACTGTCGCCACCGCGAACACCAGCCATCCAACAATGTTTGTTGTACGCTTAAAAGAACCCATGCGTTCGTTATGATTTTTCACAATTTAGTAATACCCCATCAACCCGAGATCAATAGCTTATCAACCAAAGGTTTAGATTTTTTTTCATAATTGACCTGCAAAACTAATAAAATATTGAGCATTACAGCGGAAGCCGGGAAAGGTAATGTGGAAAAAAATCTGCGGTTTTGTCCCCATTTGCCACTTTCTTACCGCTTAGATGCCCAGATTAGGCAAAAAGTTTCCTGCAACATCCAATATTAGCGTTTACCTTTGCAGCAAAATTTTACCGCCATGCTGAAAATGATTTTCATGCTTGCCGTGATCTATATCGCTTATCGCCTCTTTACCTACAAACCAGGTCTCCCTGGGCGAAAACCGCAGGATCACATCCGCAATTCAACCCAGAATGAACCACAAAAGCAGGGTAAAAAGGCCACTTCTACTTACGACGACGATTACATCGACTATGAAGAACTCAAATGAAACCCCGGAATCTGTCAATCCTCAAGAACGCATTGGCGACTGGGTACTGTATAAAAACAACCAGTTAATTGCGTTTAACAAACCGGCAGGTATTCCGACCCAAACCGACAAAACGGGCGATAAATCGCTGTTGCAACTGGCCGAGATTTTCACCAAATCCGCCGTACAACTGGTGCACCGCCTCGATCGGCCCGCTAGCGGCATCGTGTTGGTATCTAAAACGGCCAAAGCCCTGGCCAACCTCAATGAGCAATTCCGCAATCGGCAAATCCAAAAAACCTATCTGGCGGTGGTAGAAGCCCTACCCACCGAGCCCAAAGGCCGCCTGGAGCACTGGATCTGGAAAAACGGCCAAACCAACCGCTCGGTGATCAGCACCGAAAAAGGCCATGCCAATGCGCAGGAAGCCATCCTGGAATACCAGCTGCTGGGCAGCAGCGACCGGTACCATTTGTTGGAGGTGAAACTCCTTACTGGACGGCACCACCAAATTCGGGCCCAACTGGCCGCCATGGGTTGCATCATCAAAGGAGACGTAAAGTACGGCGCTCGCCGCAGCAATAAAGACCGCTCAATCCATCTTCATGCCTGGAAATTGAGCTTTCAACACCCGGTGTCCCATGAAACAGTGGTGCTGACCGCTCCGCTGCCTGTGGATTCGGTTTGGGACGCGATGGGGGCGTTTTTGGGAAGTTGAAAAGTTTTGGGTTGAAGGGTTGAAGAGAAGTTTAAAAGTTGGGGAGTTTGTAAGACCATGCCCTATTGCTTGGTTATGCTACAAAGCAACCCAAAATTGAGCATTCAATTTTTTTGGCATTGGTTTTTTTGAATCGAATTTGGCAATAAATTTGAACACAAATTATTGATCAAAAGCGTTTTAAATCTTTAACATATCGAGTTTTTGGCAATTCTTAGGGGGTACAATGACGGATTTGTTGGTATTGATCTAGGTTTGTAGAATTGTTTTCTTGCCAAGAAAATTAAAATGGCCTATTCATACAGTTTTGAGAAATTGCAAGTATGGCAGAAATCTATACATTTAGTCAAAAATATATACCAAATTACGAAGCAGTTTCCAAAAGAAGAACGGTTTGGGTTCACCAGTCAAATGCAAAGGTCTGCCGTATCTATTCCTACTAATATTTCAGAAGGAGTATCAAGAAAGACCTGTAAAGACCAAGCTCATTTTTCTACAATTGCGTTTGGAAGTTTAACTGAACTGGTTAATCTCCTCATCATAGCTCGCGATCTAGAATACATTTCCATTTCTTCATACAACTCATGCCGTGAACAAGTAGATGAAATATCGAGAATGCTAATTGCATTAAGGAAAAGCCAGGAGAGTTGAAAAGTTTAGGGTTTATAAGACTATTATAAATGGTTTACAGCACTACGTAAAACTCTAAACCAGGATTCAGACATGGCGCTGCCCATCTCTTCAACTCTTCAACCCTAAACTCTTCAACTTCTTTTCATCTCTTCAACTATAAACTTTTCAACTTTTTAGCTATTTTTCCAAAAAAATACCTAACCAGTGCCCATTGGCGCGTATTCACAGAAAACCTTATCGCATGGATTTCAAATCATTGTTTCGCCAAAAACCCATACAATCCGTTCTCCACGATCCTGAAAGTAGCCCACATGGCGCCATGAACCGCACCCTTACCGTGCGCGACCTTACCTTTATGGGGGTTGCTGCCGTGATTGGCGCGGGAATTTTTTCGACCATTGGCAGCGCGGCATTTAAAGGTGGGCCAGGGGTGAGTATTCTTTTCCTGATTACTGCGGTCACCTGTGGTTTTACCGCCTTGTGCTATGCCGAGTTTGCTGCCCGTGTTCCTGTTTCGGGTAGTGCGTATACGTATTCTTATGTCACTTTTGGCGAGGTCATTGCCTGGATCATCGGCTGGGCGCTCATTCTTGAATACGCCATTGGCAACATTGTAGTGGCCATTTCCTGGAGTGCTTATTTCAACAATATCCTGCAAGCCATCGGCATTCATTTACCGGAATGGCTGACCATTGGTTACCAGTCGGCAGCGATGGAATACCGAGATGCGTTAGAAACCGGAAAGGCCGTAGAAGAGTTGGCCTACACCCTGGCGCCCGGCATAGGAGACTTTAAATTCATCGTCAATCTGCCCGCATTTGTCATCGTTATTTTGGTGACCTGGCTGGTGTTGATTGGCATTAAAGAAAGCAAAAGTACCGCCAATGGCATGGTAATCCTCAAAATAGTCATCTTGATCTTGGTGGCCTTGATTGGCATTTGGTATATTTTTTCAGAAGGCACTACGTCCAACTGGACGCCCTTTTTGCCCAATGGCATGAAAGGGGTACTCGCGGGTGTTTCAGGGGTATTTTTTGCCTACATTGGTTTTGACGCCATTTCTACCACGGCGGAAGAATGTAAAGACCCTCAACGCGATTTGCCGCGAGGGATGATCTACTCCCTGATTTTATGTACGGTTATTTACATCGTGACCACGCTGGTGATCACGGGTATGGTCAATTATTCCGAGTTTCAAAATGTTACCGATCCCCTGGCCTATGTTTTTGACAAAATCAACATGCCCATGGTTGGTTTCATTGTTTCGGTCAGCGCAGTAGTGGCTGCAACCAGTGTTTTGCTGGTGTTCCAATTGGGACAACCCCGGATCTGGATGAGCATGAGCCGCGACGGCCTGTTGCCCAAACGTTTTTCGAACATTCACCCAAGGTACCGCACCCCCAGCTTTGCAACCTTTGTAACGGGTTTGCTGGTGGGTATCCCGGTATTGGTCATCGATGATGGTTTGGTGACGGATTTGACCAGTATTGGCACCCTTTTTGCCTTCGTATTGGTTTGTGGTGGCGTGTTGATTTTACCCAGAAGACCGAAAGAGCCAGGAAAATTCAACTTGCCGTACATCAATGGCAAATTCATTGTCCCGCTTTTGGTAGTAGCGGCGATTGTAGGTTTCCGGAATCGCCTGGGCGCAGCCTTCAGCAACCTTGGCCATGAAGGTTACCAGGAAGTACTCTTCATCCTTTTTATCGTACTTGCTGTTTACATCGCCGTGATGTCCTTTATCCGCAATTATTCGTTGATTCCGGTACTGGGGATGTTGTGTTGTTCTTACTTGATGATTGAAATCCCATCCCAAAGTTGGCTGGTATTTTTCGGCTGGATGGCTTTTGGGTTGATTATTTACTTCTTGTATGGTGTGAAAAACAGTAAATTGAGTAAAGGATAAGGGTTTTAGGGTCTTAGGGTTTTAGGGTTACGACGCTTCGACTTGGCTCAGCGACCGTAACCCTAAGACCTTAAAACCCTAAAACCTTAAAGACCCTGAAATAAAAACCGATGAGAACATTGTCCCTAATCTTCTGCTTTTCATTGGTATTTGGCCGTTGGGCTTTGGCCCAAGAAATTCCGTTGCAAATTCAGGATTTCCTAAGCCGATCGGGGGTAGAGCTTCTTTATCCCGTTGATTCCGATTACAAACCCGCTTACATCCCGGAGCACCTGTTCCAGCGGTATGATTATGCCATTCGTTCAAACAAGGAAGCGGTAGAAATTCGCATTTTGTTCCTGCCCGATATGGGCAACGCACCCCATGCCCAGGTCAACAGCTACCGCATGGCCTTGCACATTGGCGACAATGAAACCAATACCAGTTTCACTGCCCGCGAGTTGACCGAACGAGAATTAACCGAAGTTTTCAACGCTGATTGGGGTCGGGTATACATCCTCAAGCCCAAGGCTTCATTCTCAATGCAGCAACATTGCCGTTTTTTGGTTTTGCACAAAGAAAACAAGGGAATGGTCTGTGTTTTTTACCTTTTTGACAAACCTAGCGCAGCGATTGATCAGCGGCTGCATTTGTTGAAATACCAATGAGGGTTTAGGTTGATGGAAGTTGATAATGGTTGATGGGAGTTGATTGAAAAGGCATCAACCTTCATCAACCCTTCATCAACCTTTATCAACCTTTATCAACCTTTATCAACTTCCTTTTCTCCGCTCCACAAAATACATATCAATAATATCCTTGTCCCGGTCCGTAAACTCGCCATGTTTTTGGCCGGTAAACTCGCCGTTTAACAATTGATAGGTGGTTTCAGATACATTTACTTTCCCGGCCGCGCCTTCGGATTCCATACGCGACGCGATGTTGACGGTATCGCCCCAGATGTCGTAGGCAAATTTTTTGGTGCCTACCACACCCGCCACCACTGGCCCTGAATGGATGCCAATGCGGGCTTCGAACGCGGGTTGCCCTGTAATTTTCCGTTTTTCTGCCGTTTGTTGCAAAAACTGTTGAATCTCCAGAGCGGCCATCACCACTCTGCTTGCGCTTTCACTGGGAGTGCCATCAATGCCTTCGTCCATACACATGTAGGCATCGCCAATGGTTTTGATTTTTTCCAGACCATGGCGGTCGATGATGGCGTCAAAAGCCCCAAAACAATAGTCAATTTCCCGCACCAGTTCTTCGGGTTCCATCTGCTCAGCGATACTGGAAAAACCTTTGAAATCGGTGAACATCACCGTGACATTGTCGTAACGCCGGGCGCTGGCTTTGCCGGTGGTTTTGAGTTCTTCAGCGGTTTCGGCGGGTAGAATATTGAGCAAGAGCTGATCCGATTTTTGTTTTTCCACTTCCAGCTCGTTGGTGCGCATGCGGACCAAACGCTCGAGCGCCTTTTCTCGTTTGCGGATGGTGTAAATGCGGTAGCGCAAAAAACCATAAATGCCTCCCAAAAACAAAAAACCACAAAAGATGATAAAGGGCCAGGACTTGTAAAAAGCCTGCTCGATGATCATCTCGATACCCATTTCATTGGTTTTGTCCAGGCTTCCCGCAGTGATCGCCTTTACCCGAAAGGTATATGTACCTGCCGGAATATTGCTGTACATCACGGTGTGTACATTGTCGAAGGGCGACCACTTGCCTTCGTAGCCATCCAGCATATACGCAAAACGGTTTTGATTGGGTTCCCGATAATTGGCCACGGCAAAACTCAAGGTAAAATAACGATCCTTATGGCGCAAAAAAACGGAACGTTGCTTGTTGATGCCCGCGGTACGGGTAAAAATGGTGTCACGATCCCCACTGTAATGGGTAAACCGGGTAAAAAGCAGGGGTGCTTCGTAAGCTTTGGTTTCTTTTTTCCAGAACTGAGGTCCAGGAAAAAAAGCGTTCACCCCGTCGAGGCCGCCAAAATAGAGGCGGCCATTGCGGGTTCGCAAGGCCGAAATGCGGTTGAATTCATTGTTGGACAATCCATCCTGCTCCATAAAATGGACAAAACGTTCCCCTTTGATGCTCAAGCGGTTTAAACCCAGGTAAGTGCTCACCCATAAACAGGAATCCCCCTCCGGTAGCAGTGCAGTCACGATATCGTTGGACAGGCCTGAACTTTGTCCATAAGTGGTATTCTGGAAATTTTTCAGGTTGATTTTTTGTAAGCCCTTGTCTGTACCCAGCCACAAGTTCCCCCGGCGGTCTTCGTACATACAATTGATGCGCTGGGGATAAACTTCTACCGGACTTCCTTTTCCGGTATAAAAATGTTTGTGCTTGCCCGTTTTTGCATTCAGCTGGTACAAACCCTGATCCATCGTGCCCAACCACATGATGTCTGGGTTGCGCCCGGGGTGCAAAAAACTGATTTCGCCCAGTCGTTCTGACCAAGCACCTTGTTTGTTGCGAAAACCTTGGATGGTTTGCTTTTTGGTGTCATATTGGTACAATCGGTGGCCATAACCAAACCAGATGACACCTTTGGCGTCAAGGCTTACTACCCCGCCTATTTCCCGATCAGCGTCTGGGAAAAGTTTTTGTCGGCTTAAATTTTTGGTGTTGATTCGCCAACCATTGCCCGTGTACAAAAACCCCTGATGATAAACCAATCCAAAAGGCAGGTTGGAAAAACTATGGTCAGGAAACAACAAGCGCAGCGAATTGGAATTGGGGTCTAAAACATGGATGGAGTTGTAATAAGAGAGATATACACGCCCCTGCTCATCTTCAGCCATTCCCCGGATACTGCACTGGATGTCTCGACAGTTCTCATTGCCGCCCGTCAAGTATTGGGTAAACAATTTCTCCGATTCTACAATTTTGATCACCCCATAATCGCTGGCTACCCAAATTACGCCCGATTGATCCCGAAAAACTTGCCGGTAATTGGGCATCGATTTGAGTAAAAAACGTACCCGCTCGTCGTAGTTTTCCAATAGGTTGGATTGGGTGACGTAATGCCATAGTTTACCCTGTCCAGCCAGCCAAATATTCCCCAGTGGATCGATCAGCAAGGAGTTGTACAGGCCACCTTCGGGCAAATATTGATTAATTGGGTGCAGTATCACTTCTCCCTCTGGGTCATTTAAGGTATACACTTTGCCGGCAGAAGTCAGGATCCACAAACGTCCTTCGGTAGCATGCAAATGCACAACTCGGTTGCTTTCAACTGCCGGCCCGGGCAAGCGTATTTTTTTCTCCAACTTACCCGTATGTGGCGACAGTAACCACAATTCATTGTTTTGGGCGCCGACAAAAATAAAGCCGTTAAACTGGATGATGGGTCGGCGCGGAGATTTTCCCTGCAAATCCGCAACTTTGGTCAATTTGCCTTTTTCGTCCAGGCGTTGTAAGGAGATTTCCCCGGTTTTGTCATTGAGGGTAACCATCCAGAGTGCCCCCTGGGTATCCTGAAACAGGTTGTGTGGCGTAAGTGATACCTGCTTGCTGGCGTGCTTTTGCTCCGAACCACGGTGCAAGTGATGCGTTTGAATTTGGTGAAACTCAGTATAAAAAGCACTGACATGGTTTTGTCCAGCCAGCCAGAGTTCATTGTTGCGGCCAATACTCATGTCGGAAATGGCATCCAAGGGCGCGGATCGTTTGGCATCGGCACGACTGCTGTACCGTTCAAATTCGTAGCCATCGAAACGGTTCAGCCCATCCATGGTCGCCACCCAAATGAATCCACTGTTGTCTTGCGCTATTTTGAATACATCGCGGTGGCTGAGTCCGTCTTCAAGGTTGTAGACCTTGAACTGGTATTGGGCAGATTGAGCCATAAGCATGCCCGAGGTTCCGGTGAACCATAAGATCAATCCCAGCCATAAAAGACGCATCAAACTATGCATAGTATACAATCCTCAAAGCTGCCAAGCTAATGATTTTTTTTAGTAACGCCGTTTAGCTCATTTGCTTTTTGTGAATATGTCCCAAAAGAGCAAAAAAGGCAACCCATTCAGTACAACAAAACAACAAGCCAAATGCCAATACTTTCTTTTTTCCAAAAAATTTAATACTTTGGGCGAAGCAAGCGCCGCAATATGGAAACGACACAATCTCCTCCTCAAAACCTTGCAATAGTTGCCGAAAAATACGTCAAACAGTATTTTCGCGACCACATTGATGAAAAATACTTTTACCACAACTTCCAGCATACTTGTGATGTGATCGAAGCCGCCCGACGTTTGGGGGCGGGGTACAATTTATCCGTTACAGACACCGAAGCACTGATCTTGGCCGCCTGGTTTCACGATACCGGTTATGACCAGGGGGCTGCGGGGCATGAAGCCCGGGGGGCAACCAACGCCCGACGCTTCTTAGAGTCCCATGGCTATCCGGAAGTGGGTATTCAAAAAGTGGAACACTTGATTGAGGCAACCCAGATCAAATTCCAACCACGCAACTTGTTGGAAGAAATCATGAGCGATGCAGATTATAGCCATCTGGGGTCAGAATTGTACTGGGATCGCTGCAGCCGGGTACGCCAGGAATTGCTCATGACCCGCCAAAGTTTTTTGACCGAAGAGGAATGGGTCCAATTTGAACTGGATTTCATCACCAATCACCACTACCATACGGAATTGGCCCGCCAGTATTTTGACAATGGCAAGTTCAAAAACATCAAACAACTCAAAAAATACCAACAGCGCATCACTCCTTCTGAAGATAGCCAGGAAGAACGCAAGTGGAAAAAACAAAAGAAAAAAACGGAAAAAGAACTCAAGGAGTTAAACCTGGGTCGTGGGGTTGAAACCATGTACCGCAACACTTACCGTACCCACCTCAACCTCAGCGCCATTGCCGACAACAAGGCCAATATCATGCTCAGTATCAATGCCATCATCATTTCGATTGTCATTTCGAGTTTGATTCCCAACTTCACGGCGCACCCTGAGTACATTATGCCCACCTTTTTGCTGCTTGCCGTTTGTTTG
>Ga0209717_1000782_pt1 | contig 37345 bp, 35 predicted proteins | sample AD_UKC048_MetaG_FD_184418 | JGI IMG/M metagenome (GOLD analysis project Ga0209717, IMG submission 184418) | Active sludge microbial communities of municipal wastewater-treating anaerobic digesters from USA - AD_UKC048_MetaG (SPAdes) (version 2) | ecosystem: Engineered > Bioreactor > Anaerobic >...
TCATATTTGAAGTTTAATTTGCCTGCTGCTTCTACAATAACAACCTTTATTTGATACGAGCCTTTTTCCCACTCTAGAATTATATCAAAAAAATATTCGCCATCACCAAAACTACTAGGAAGATTGCTAGAGTATGCTATTTTTTTGGATTTAAGGTTTAATGTATTGATCTCAATATTGTTGTAAGAACCAAACTCGGCGCTATTGATAACTTGCCCAAAGCAATCATATTCAACTTTAGCTTTTTTATTTTTTTTTCTCCATTTTGGTTCGTTATAAATATCCTTAATTGAAAAAATAACTTCCTTTAATGCACTTTTACCGATATTTAAAATAAAAAATCTAATCTCGTGACTGTACGTTAATCGATTTGTTTTCTTGTCATTGCCCTCAACTCCAACATCTTCACCAAGATCTACAGATGTAATCTGTACAATAGGAATATTATTACTTGCTAATTTACTAAAAGCTCCAATTGAATTATTTTTTTCTTCTCCATTGCTTTTAGTCATAAGACGCAATTCTTGACTTAAATTTTCAACTTTTTTACTTACTCCTTCTAGTTCTTTTGCTGCTTCTTCATTATTTTCACCTGCAATAAAGCTTCCCTCATAAAGGAAATAAATCGAAAACCCTATCAAAACACATCCTAAAAGTGCTAGTATCAATATTAGCATACCTGATTTTTTTTTCATTATAATAAATGGTTGGAGAATTTTTAGATTCCACTTAATGTTGGGGAAACAAATATATTAAATTTTTCTATTTAAACCCTTATTTTCCAATATTATAGAAAATTTGACCCATATGAAGATTAAAATAAAATAAAATTTAGCCTATTTAAAAAACCCTTGTGCATTTAGAAATTTAATTACATAAAAAAAGCTTCTCGATTGGAGAAGCTTTTTTTGTGCGGATAATAGGACTCGAACCTACACGCCTTGCGGCACCAGATCCTAAGTCTGGCATGTCTACCAATTTCACCATATCCGCTCAATTGTGGGTGCAAATATAATCATATCTTCTAACTTTCAAAGGAATTTATTCAAAAATATTCAGTCTCTTTTTTGTACTTTTGAAACTATAAATAAATTTAAATTATGGAAAGCTTAAAAGCATACGTTCTAGAGCACAAAGACCGTTTTATCAACGAATTAATAGGACTTCTAAAAATCCCTTCCGTAAGTGCTGATCCCGCTTACCATCAAGATATTATTACAACAGCCAATGCTGTTAAAGCTAGTTTAGAAAAAGCAGGCTGCGATATTGTCGAAATTTGTGACACTCCCGGAAACCCAATTGTGTATGGCGAAAAAACCATTGACCCAACTTTGCCAACAGTTTTAGTTTACGGACACTACGATGTGCAACCCGCCGATCCTATCGAATTATGGACGTCTCCTCCATTCGAACCCATCATCAAAAAAACCGAAATTCATCCTGATGGAGCCATTTTTGCTCGTGGTTCTTGCGACGACAAAGGCCAAATGTACATGCACGTCAAAGCTTTGGAATATATGATTCAATCCAACTCTTTGCCTTGCAACGTGAAATTTATGATTGAAGGCGAAGAAGAAATTGGCTCCAAAAGTTTGGGTTGGTTTGTAGAACGCAATCAGGAAAAACTAAAATGTGACGTAATTTTAATTTCAGATACGGGAATGATTTCCAATCAACAACCTTCAATAACAACTGGATTACGTGGTTTGAGTTATGTGGAGGTCGAAGTTACTGGACCAAATCGTGATTTACATTCTGGTTTGTATGGTGGAGCTGTTGCTAATCCCATCAATGTTTTGGCAAAAATGATTGCTTCGCTACACGACGAAAATAATCACGTAACTATTCCTGGTTTTTACGATAAAGTTGAAGAATTATCATTGAAAGAAAGAGCTGAAATGGCCAAAGCACCTTTCAACTTAGAAAACTACAAAAAAGCATTAGACTTAAATGATATTTATGGCGAAAAAGGATATGTTACCAATGAAAGAAACTCCATCAGACCAACACTTGACGTAAACGGAATTTGGGGCGGATATACTGGCGAGGGAGCTAAAACCGTTATTGCGAGTCAGGCTTTCGCCAAAATTTCGATGCGATTGGTTCCGAATCAAGATTGGGAAGAAATAACCGAATTGTTTACCAAACATTTCACTAGCATTGCGCCAGCAGGAGTAAAAGTGAAAGTAAAACCGCATCACGGCGGACAAGGTTATGTAACGCCAACGGACAGCATTGGCTATAAAGCCGCCAACAAAGCTTATACAGAAACCTTTGGAGTTCCAGCAATTCCAGTACGTTCTGGCGGAAGTATTCCAATTGTCGCTTTGTTCGAAAAAGAACTAAAAAGCAAAACGATACTAATGGGATTTGGTTTAGACAGCGATGCCATTCATTCACCAAACGAACATTTTGGAATTTTTAATTACTTGAAAGGAATTGAAACAATTCCGTTGTTTTATAAATATTTTGTGGAGATGTCGAAATAGGGTTTGCCAAAGTTTTAAACATTGACATATATAAAAATTCAAAATTCGTTCATTCTTAATTGATTGAACGAATTTTTTTTGCAAAAAATTTGGATATTAAATTTTTTGTTCTACATTTGTAGAGCTAATTCTAATTTTGTAGAATGAAAAATTATTATTTATTACTGCTAATCTTAATTTTCTCTAATTGCAAAATCAACCAAAAATCAAATGGCTTAAGAGATGGTAAATGGATAACAACAGATTCTATATCAAATAATATGTATAAATATGTTGAAAATTACAACAAAGGGAAAGAAGTAAAAACTTGGAAAACATATAAAAACAACAAGATTTATAAAATAGAAAAACATAAAAAACTATTTTGTGAAGTAACTTATTTCGGAGAAAACAAAAAAATAATCTTAAAAGGGCAAACAAAAATAGAAAATTCTGAAAATGAAGCCCATTGGTTTTACTTTGGCGAATGGAAATATTATAATAACAAAGGGGAATTAATTTTACTAAAAAAATATGAAAACGGAGAATTAAAATCCGAAACCGAAATACAATAAATAAACATGCAACTATCCAACTCCGAAGAACAATTAATGGAGCATCTTTGGCAACTCGAAAAAGCCTTTATGAAAGACTTACTCGAAGCCTATCCTGAGCCAAAACCAGCTACAACAACCGTTGCAACGCTTTTAAAAAGAATGATTGATAAAAATTTTGTGGCTTACACTGAATTTGGAAACTCAAGAGAATATTATCCTTTGGTCAAAAAGACTGATTATTTTTCGAAGCACGTCAACGGATTGATTAGTAATTTCTTTAATAATTCGGCTTCACAATTTGCTTCATTTTTCACAAAAGAAACGAATTTATCAGAAATAGAATTGGAAGAATTAAAAAAAATCATCGATGTTGAACTTCAAAAAAAGAAAAAATGACCGACTTTCTAATCAAATCGACAATTCCATTAACAACCCTTCTGCTAGTATATTTTTTACTATTAGAAAAAGAAAAGATGCACGAATTCAATAGGTTTTACTTGCTCTTTAGCCTTGTTTTCTCCTTTGCAATTCCCTTTATAACAATCGAGATTATTGAGGAAATCACAAAACCAATTGTGCAAAATACTCCTATTGAAACCATTCAAGGAAATAGCGTTGCTTTTGTTGAAAAAACAAACTATTTGCCTATTATACTTTGGAGTATTTATGGAATCATTACTTCACTGTTTGCCATTCGATTTATTAGAAATCTTTTAAAGATAATCTCAAAAATAAATTCGAATACAAGAATTGATTATAAAAATGCAACATTGGTTTTGCTGAAAGAAGAAGTACTTCCACACACTTTCTTAAACTACATTTTCATCAATAAAACCGATTATAACTATCAAAAAATAGAAGCAGAATTATTCTCTCATGAATTAACTCACGTTACCCAAAAACACAGCTTTGACATCTTATTTATAGAAATTTTGAAAACAGTTTTTTGGTTCAATCCCATTTTTATTTTTTACAAAAAAGCCATACAACTCAATCACGAATTCCTCGCCGATGAGAAAGTCGTAAACTCTTATAACAACATTCCGTTTTACCAAAATTTGTTATTATCAAAGGCAAACGAGAATCAACCTCTTTACTTGGCCAGTAATTTAAATTATTTATTAACTAAAAAACGATTGATTATGATGACAAAAACCACATCCACAGCAAGAGCCTTCTTGAAAAAAGGAATCCTAATTCCATTATTGGCTGTGCTCGTATTTTCCTTATGCACTAAAGTTGTAGCACAAGACAATTCACAAAAAGAAGGAAAGAATATCTACGTGACAGGAGAAGCATATTACAAAAAAACCACTTTCAAAATTAAAGATGAACAAGGAAAAGTAGTTGCCAAGAAAAAATATTCTGATTTAACGGCGAAACAAAAAAAACTTGCACCACCATTAGTTATTCGTAGTTACAATGACAAACCGTTATCTGAAAAAGAAATTATAAAAAAAATAAAAAAAGAAGAACCTAAAACATTCATCATTGATGAATTTGACCCAAAGAATATTAAAACAAAAAAAGATAATTCCAATGCAGTTTACAGTACAGCAGAAATAACAGATAACCCAGAATATCCAAGTGGTATGGAAGCCTTTTATAAGTTTGTAGGCGAAAATTACACTATGCCAAAAACCCCCAATGATGTTAAATTGGCAGGAAAAGTTTATGTAACATACATAATTGAGACTAATGGTGAGATTTCCAATATCAAAGTACTTCGTGACATTGGCTATGGAACAGGTGAAGAAGCAATACGAGTTTTAAAACTATCTCCTAAATGGAAACCTGGAACAATAAATGACGAGGCAGTTCGAACGCAATTCAGCTTGCCTATCTCTATTCAATCCAAAACTTAAATATCATAACAAATCCGTTCCCTCGAGAACGGATTTGTTATATAAATCAAATTAATCCATTAAGCATTATATCCCAAATAAGGCACAATTTGTTCCTTGAAAACAACTCCGTATTCTTCCAATTCTTTCAAAATAGGTAAATACACTTCCTCCCGGATTGGGAGCTGAACACCATAAGTTTTTATCTTTCCGTTTAAAATTAATAATGTCGCCATTGCAACAGGCAAACCCACGGTTTTTGCCATTGCGGTGTATTTTTGGTCTTCGCCGAGGCAAACCATTTTGGAATCGATTTGTTGTTTTTTTCCGTTTAATTCATAGCCAAATTTATGATACATAACAATCATATCTTTGTCATTAAGCTGAAGAGTCCAGCTATCTGTTAGGATTTTTTCGAGAATTTGGGCTGGCGTGGCATTTTTCAAACCTACAATTTTGTTGGGATTGAACAAATCCAATTCCAATAATTTATCCCACATGATGTCGTCTTGATCAATTTTTAAAATCAAACGCATCTTGATTTCAACCGAATCCGTGGGATGGTACGGCAAAAAAGAATTCACAAATTGGCGATAACTCATACTTTCGGAACCTTCCATAATGTAACTATCGTCCGTCATCCCGAGTTGGACGAACATATTCCAAGCTTTGGAAAAACCAACTCTGCGAATGGTTCCTCTATACAAAGTCAGCACATCGTTCAGTCCGTAAACATCAAGATATTTTAAGGAATCTCGGTTCGAATAGGCTTCAAATTTACCATAACCTTCCACCTCAAGAAATTCAGTTCTGCGGAATAAATTACAATACGGAATGTATTTATAAGTTCCTTCCTGAAGAAATTTTGCTGCACCACCTTGACCTGCCAAAACTACGTTTCTTGGTGCCCAAGTGAATTTATAATTCCACAAATTGGTATCCGATTCTGGCGCAACCAATCCACCGCAAAAGGACTCAAACAAAAGCATTTTTCCGCCTTTAGCTTTGATTTCATTGATTACTTTCATTGCACTCATATGATCAATTCCGGGATCAAGACCAATTTCGTTCATGAAAATTAGATTATTTTCCTTGGCCAAAACATCCAATCCTTGCATCGCATCGCTGATATACGAAGCCGTAACCATATTTTTTTTATAAACAATACAATCTCTGGCCACTTCAATATGCAGATGGGCTGGCAACATCGAAATCACAATATCGGCTTTTTGAATAGCATGTTGCCTTTGATTTTGATCAAAAATATCTAATGAAATTGCCGTTGCGTTGGGATGATTATTCGTTTTCTTTTGAGCAGATTCTAATGATAAATCGCCAATAATAAGATGCAAATCCTCCTCAACCGACTTGTTTAAAAGATATTGAATTAAGGACGAAGCTGATCTTCCGGCTCCAATGATTAAAACTGTTCTCATATTTTCACATATTTAACACAAATATATATAATTGTTACACCCATAACAAATGAAGAATGCTATAAAACCAAAAAAACTTAAAATCTGACACACAAAAAGTAGCGATAAAACTAGCTGTCTTTGAAGAGAAAGAGATACTTTTGTAAAATAAAAAACCACAAAATGGATAAAAAAATAATTTCTACAGGAGCAGTTTTTGGAATGCTGGCCATCATTTTAGGTGCTTTTGGAGCCCACGCTTTAAAAAAAGTATTGTCCATAGAAGAACTCGCCACATTCGAAACTGGAGTGAAATATCAAATGTATCACGCCTTGTTTTTGTTGTTCATTGGCTTGGCAACGGAGCTTTCGCAAAAAACTAAAAAAACCATTTATTATTTGGTCGTTTTTGGTGTTCTTTTCTTTTCAGGTTCCATTTATTTATTGGCTACAAACGGTCATTTTATTTCTTTTGATTTTAAAGTCATAGGATTCATAACTCCGATTGGTGGATTACTTTTAATATTGGCTTGGGGAGTTTTATTGGTTAATTTTTTAAAGAAAAAATAATACTATTTTCAGCGATTGAAACATAGAAATTTCTAAATATTATTAGCCTTTTTAAAAGAAAGAGTCACGCCAAAACGTGGCTCTTTGCTTTTTTCCACAAGAATACAACCAACAACAAAATGTAACTTTCTCCGTTAAAAGGCTACTAATCATAATCAATCAAAATCAATCACCCTTGCGCCAGTAAAGTGGCACAACAAATCAAAATCACAATGTTAAAACAATTTTTCATCCTCTGTTCCGGAGCCGACAAAAACCTACTCGAAGGCTGCTCCGAAGGCGAGCAAACCAAATATGTTGGTATTGGCGCCACTGTTTTCTTCACCGCCGTAATGGCATTCATTGCCAGTTCCTATGCGCTTTTCACGGTTTTCGACAATCCATTTATTGCTATGGGATTTGGAGTGGTTTGGGCATTGCTTATTTTCAATTTAGATCGTTTCATCGTTTCCACCATTAGAAAAAGAGACAGTTTCAAAAGCGAATTTTTGCAAGCCAGCCCAAGAATTATTTTGGCGATAATCATTGCTATCGTGATTTCGAAACCATTGGAAATTAAAATTTTCGAAAAGGAAATCAATACCGTTTTGTTGAAAGAAAAAAACGCAATGGCTTTGAATAATAAAAAGGAAGTTGCCAATTATTTTAAATCGGATGTAGACAAAAACAAAGCGGAAACCGACAATCTGAAAGCGGAAATCGCCAAGAAAGAGAAAGAAGTAAATGCCCTTTACGAAACCTATATTACCGAAGCCGAAGGAACGAAAGGCACAATGAAATTAGGCAAAGGACCCGTTTTCAAAGAGAAAATTGCCAAGCACAATTTGGCATCTGCCGAACTGGATTCTATACGGAAAAACAATTTGGCAAAAATTGCTGTCAATGACAAAAAAGCAATAACACTTCAAGCTGATTTGGATAAAAAAGTGTCAGAAACTCAACCTATAATTGATGGTTTTGATGGCTTAATGGCGAGAATTAATGCGCTGAATAAACTGCCGTTGATTCCTTCGCTGTTTATAATGTTGCTGTTTTTGGCAATTGAAACTTCGCCAATTATCGCCAAATTATTATCTGCAAAAGGTGAATACGATTATAAGTTGGAAGATTTAGAAACAGCTTTGAAAGCCACTTTGACACAAAACAAATACCAGCGTGATTTATTGGTAAAAACCAGCGCATCGATGCACGACAAAGTGTATGAAGACATTGCCCAAGATAAGAAACTCTACGATTTGCAACGTCAGAAAGCTACCGAATTATTAGAACTTCAGGCGCATAATTTTGTAGAAAAACAGAAACAAACGATGTAATTTAATCCAAAATAAAAAGCGGTTCCTGAATTAGAAACCGCCTTTTTTATCTCTTTAAAAATGGAATTATTTCACTTCTTTTTTATCAAATTTATATGAAATTCCGATCATCACTAAATCGGTTGTCATTTCGTAACCCACTGTTGTTCCCGGAACTGCTCCATAAGGATTTGATTCTGAAACCATCATTGGATTGAGCATTTGTCCAGAAGTTTTTCCGTCGCTAGCTCCGTGGTGATATACTGCGTCTAATGAAATGTTGTTTGTTGCCACATAACTAAAACCGAACTGAAAAGCATTTTTGATAATAGCCGTTGCAGGAATATTAAAGAAAGTAACATCGCTTCCGATAGGATTTGAACTATAAGTATAACCCAATCTCAAGGGCAATTTATCGATTCCTTTGTATTGTATTCCAGCTGATAAAATAGAAACATTATCCCAACCAAAACCTTTCACAGAAGCTGTTTCTGTCCAGCCTGTTTCAGAAAAACCATTGGTGTTTTTATAATCTACCATTCGATAATCAAGGGCAAGATCGAAATCGCTTTTTGAATATCCTACACCAAAAGAAAGTATTGAAGGATAATCCATATCGAATTTATTGGTCGATGTTGTGTTGTCTAAATAAGTATTCTCGAATTCTAATTCGCTTAAATTTTGAGTGGTTTTATATGAAACTCCCGCTTTGAAACCCATTTTTGTGTCATAATACAAACCAAATTGTGCCCCAAAACCAGAAGTTGTAGCTTTATCAGTTGAAGGATAACCCGCAGCTGATGGATTTGCAGTTGGGTTTGGCATTAATTGCAAAGTTCCATAATTGAAAGTTGGTTCGACACCCACAGAAAGTTTATCGGTTATTTCATAAGCCCAAGTAAGCCCTATTTGCAATAACATATAATCGGATTTAATTCTACCAAAACCACCTGCTTGCTGTGGATAATTGATAGGATTTGAATTTTTTGTTGGATCAAAACTAGCCCTCATGGGTTGATTTAATTCTTCTGGGAAAGTAACTCCAAAACCACTGATTCCGAAAGCAGAAACTCCGAAAGTATGTTTGCTACCTTCTTTTCCCCAAACCATCGCTAAGGCAGGCATTATCGAAGGATCTCTTGCGTCTTCAGTAACACCTGAAACTGCTGGAGAACCAGCGCCCATCATTCCTGCTGGCAAGCTTGAACTCAATTCTGGGGAAGAAAAAAACAAACCTGCATCTAATTTGATAATCTTGTCGTTGAATGCCGAAATGGATGCTGGATTCCATTGCAATGCTCCTGAAATATCAAGAGGTTGTGCCGTAGATGCTCCTCCCATTGACATGTTGAATGCGCCAACGCCTTGCATAATGTGACCTGCTTGTGAAAAAGCAAAAGTTGAAAAGAGTACTAATCCAAATTGTAAAATAATTTTTTTCATGTTTAAAAAGTATTAATTATAAATTTAGTTCCTTTAAAAATTGGCTCATTCTTTATTTAGAACAAAACCTACAGATTTAATAGGTTAAATTTAACATTCCCTAACTTTCTATACTATGATAATTATCATATAACCCATTGGGTGTAATTATTTGAATATAATGAACGGAATAAATATTGGTCAAAATACTGAAATTCAAAACATTGAAGCCGAAAAACATACCATTATTCAAGAGAAATATAGTAAAAAATTATTTTGAGTTTTTAGAATTTTTAAGTTCTTTGAATATGAATTTTAGTTCAGTTTTTCGATCTGGTAGAAATTTTAAAATGTCTGATTTAAAGTTTGTTGCATTAAGTCTAACTACTGAATATATGTCAATGGATAGTGAAAGTTCATTGTTTAAAAAGTTACATAACTCACAAATTCTTAACTTAATAGAGCGAAGTCAGTTCAATAAAAGAAGAAAAAAAATGTTTGAATTTTCTAAATATATAAGAGCAAAATTAGTCTCTTTTTTTTTTGAATTTGAAGACTTTTTTGTGATCGATAGTATGCCTCTTGAAATTTGTAAAAAGGCAAGAAAAAAAAGAAATAAAATCTGTAAAGATTCAATGTTTCAAGTGCTTCCTTTGAGACTTTGCGTCATTGAGAGAAATCACCAAAAACAAACTAAAAATGAATAAATACATATCAAACATAACTAATCCAATATTTAAAAAGATTCAAAAAAAATTATCCGACAACAATAATTCAAAAGACAACTTTTTACTTTTTGTTGTTTTTAGTATTCAGGAGAAAAATTTTATTCGCAAATTGTTTTCCTAAATCTATAAATCCATTGTTGTCATAATGATATCTATCGGAATATTTATAACTATTTGTGGTTCTTACGATAGCTACATTAGGTTGTGTTGCGGCAAATTTTTCTTGACTATACTGTACCAATTCGCCAAACTTCCACACTTTTCCGCCTTCAATATCTCCTGAATCTGATATTTTTCCGATTACAATAGGCAAATCATTATTTCTAAATGTGGCTCGCATAAGATCCATCAACCTTTTCAAATTCGAATAATATTGATTTGCGATGGTTTCTGTTTTATCGGCATCGCTTTCGCCTTGCATCCAGATGATGCCCATTGGAACCAAAACATCTTCAATTCCGTCACCATTTATATCTTTTACTGCCAAAGCATCATTGACCGTTTTAAGAAAATAATCGTATTGATTCATCCCTTTTCCTCCTTTGAAATCGGGTTCCCATGCTCCAAAACTAGTTGTTCCAATGCTATCAATGGAAGAGCCATTTCTAGCATATTTTATAAAAGCCAGCTTTTGGTTTGGATATAATTCTTGCAGCTTTTTGGCCAACGAAAGCTCCACTCCAAATCTATCTGAAAGTTGGTTCGTTTTTCCATCAGACGAAAAACCCGTTCCGTGACCCGGTTGAAGCACATCCCACTTTCCTAATCCTCCAGTTACATCATTGTCCACAACGGAATTTCCGTGATAAATGAAAAAATCTTTATTCTTTTTCTTTAAAGAATCTGGCAAATTTTTTACATAGCCAAAACCTTCCATATTGGACTGACCCCCCAAATAAAACACTTTGATACTGTCTTTTTTTATTTGTGCCAGCATCATAAAGGGCATTAGAAGAAATATTAAAATGGATTTCATAGTAAATAAATTATAAAAAATGAGATAAATTAATTCTTGTATTCTAATAAACTAAGGTCTGTATTCCGTGCGCTGGAATTGTAACAACTGATTTTTCTGAACCTATAATCAAATTATAAGTAACACTTTTGTTGCTTTGATTCATCACTACAGTTACCATTTTTCCATCAATATTTAGAAATGATGTACTCAATAAACTGCTTCTGCTTACCGAGGTGCTTACTCTTTTGGCATCTTGGCGAATAAATTTTGAGAAATGACCAATATAATAATAACTCGGCGTGTAAATTAATTCTCCCGAATTTGTATCGGCGTGAATAGGTGCGAAGCAAAAATTACCCACGTGATTTGGCCCTCCGTTTTGGTCTAAAAGAATATTCCAATCTGTCCAACCCACGGTTCCGTTATTGAAATCATTAATCATCGAAATCCCGTAACGTTCACCGTTAGCCCAAAATTGGTATTTTTTGGCATCAAATTTTTCTACACAGCCTTCAGTAAACAATAAGTTTTTAGTTGGATAATCCTCATAAACTTTTCGAACATTGTCAAACATTGAAGCCCCGCCTGACCAACTTTCATACCAATGAAATCCCATTCCCCAAGCATATTTTGAAGCTTCTGGATCCGAAAAAATAACATTGGCTCTGTGTGTCATCAAATCACGATTGTGATCCCAAACCACAATTTTCTTGTCTGTCAAACCTTCTTTTTTCATAGTTGGTCCCAAGAAATTTTTCAAGAAATCTCTTTCGGCTTCAGCGCTAAAAATACACGATTCCCAAGTTTGAGTAGCCATTGGTTCGTTTTGAACGGTAATTCCCCAAATAGGGATTCCTTCTTTTTCGTATGCCTTGATGAATTTTGGATAATAATTTGCCCAAGATTGATTGTACTCTGGAAGTAATGTGCCTCCTTTTAGCATATTGTTTGTGCTTTTCATAAATGCAGGTGGACTCCAAGGTGATGCATAAGTCAGCAATTTTCCGCCAGCGGTTTTAATGGCTTCCTTGATCATTGGAATACGATATTGTCTGTCGTGATCGATATTGAAAGTCTTCAAATCCTTGTCGCCTTCATTGATATAAGTATAACTTCCGCTAGCAAAATCAGAACTATGAATCGTAGTTCTCAACAATGAATAACCGATTCCTTTTTCTTTATCGTAATAGGCATTCATAAATTCTTTTTGCTTGTCTTTGGATAATTTGGCAAAAACCTCGGCACTGGCATCTGTAATTGCTCCTCCGATTCCCATAAATTTTTGGAACGTTTTTGTTGGTTCGACAAAAACAGAAATCTCAACTTCCAAGGGTTGTTTTGAAGGAACAAAGGCTAAAATATCCGTTTGAGTCAATCTTAAATTTGTGCTATCTGCCGTAGTGTAAACCGTTATTTTTTTGTTTTTTGTAGAAAATGATTTCGATTGAACCGTATTTTTTTGCTGAGAAAAAGCAAAAAGAGATACCATTAAAAGTACTGCTGTTGTTATTTTTTGCATTTTATTTTATTCTATGTGTTAAATTTATTTACCAAATATAAGTCCCCACGGAACCCGATTCCAACGAAGTTGTAACCCATTTGCCATTGTGTTTAATGTTAAAATATTCTGTTGTATTTCCATCGTTTTCTACTATCAAAACTTTTTTACCTTCAGGCGTTTTAAAAGCAACATTTTGTAAATTACCGCTTATGTTACTGGCTATTCTAACAGAACCTGCTGGTACAAATTTTGAGGCGTGAGCAATAATATAATAAGCCACATTTCGGGTAAAATTATCACTGCTGATGATCGTTAAAGCACCTTTACAAGTGGTGCAACCACCAGGTGTATTGGGTCCATAAGAAGCGTTGTTGGCTAAATTCCATTCTAATGCCGTTTTACTCCAATTGCGCATCGAACCGATAATTACATTTTTCAAATGCCATTTTAAATCTCCGTCAAAAGTGCCAGAAGTACCCGTATATTGTTCTGTAAAATAGACGTTTTTGTTTGGAAATGCATTATGAACTGTTGACAAAGCACTAATATCACCCGCATACAAATGAAAGGCCGATCCGTCTATGTATGGATATGCCGCAGCATCTTTTAGAATATCTATGGGATAATCAGGTTTATCACAGTTATGGTCGTAAACAATGATTTTAGTTTTCAAGTTGGCTTGCTGAAAAACCGGTCCCAAATGATTTTTAATAAAATCGGCTTGTTGGGAAGCAATCATTGACAAACTTGGATTATTCCCAGGATGGAGCGGTTCGTTTTGGGGAGTTATGGCATCAATGGTAATTCCTTCGGCTTTCATTTGTTGGATGTATTTCACAAAATAGTTTGCATAAACACCATAATATTTGGGCTGTAAACTTCCGCCAATGAAACTATTGTTGTCTTTCATCCAAACTGGTGGAGACCAAGGCGTGGCCAGAATTTTGATATTAGGATTAATGGCCAGAATTTCTTTCAACATTGGAATTACATCAGTCTTATTCGGAGCCAAACTAAATTTTTCGAGATTTATGTCCGTTTGTCCATTTGGCAAATCATTATAAGTGAAAGGAGCTGCGTCCAAATCTGAGGCACCAATACTAATTCTGATATAATTTACCGAAATCGAATTAGCGTTTGCGCCAAACAATTCTTGTAATAATTCCTGTCTTTTTTGCGCATTAAGTTGATTGATTACTTGAGCACTTCCTCCAGTCAATGTATAACCGAATCCATCAATGGTTTGAAATTGCTGAGCATCATCGACTTCAATATTAGGGAAGGAATTGTAATTTGTTCCAAATCCCAAAATTACGGTTTGCTTTTCGAGCATTGCCGTTTTATTACCTTTGGTCATCCAGAAATCTACCTCATTAGTCACTACCAAAGGAGGGTCAGGTGTAGGGACAGGAGTTGGACTTGGAGTATCATTAGACGAGGAACATTGGGAAAGCGCCGCCGAGAGCGTTATAAGAAGAAAAATATTCATAATCTTTTTTATAGTATTCATAATTTATTTAAAGTTTATTTCTGCATAAATAGGAAGATTATTCGATGGGAATTTTAAAGCCATCACATCACTCAAAACAGCAATTTTTTTGCTTCGAAAGCACTCTTTAAAATTTCAATTAATGTCTTCATTAAAGCTTTTATCTAACTTACAAATAAAAGCTTTTTAATGAAGAACTAACCAAACTAACATACAACTAACTAATTTTAAAGCTCTTAATCAATTATAAAATTGAAAAGAATAAACGATTTGAATCCTATGCAGATACCTATACAACACAAGCCATTGAGTCTGATGTTGTATGCGTATGAGTAAGTCTTCAATTTCAGTTTTTTTAATTACTTCTATATTAAATTTGATATCAATTTTTATTTTAAAATTAAGCTCAGAACCTTACTCATAAGGTTCTGAGCTTATTGTATTAATTTGCTGGTTTCAATTTTAAATACCAAGCATTTCCAGCTTCAGGTCCATAACCTTGAACTCGAAGATACATATAAGTTGGAGTGATAACCAAGATTTCATATTCTTTTTGTGAACCACCGTAACCTATAAAAGTATTCACACCAGATAATAAAATACTTGTTTGAGTTGATGGTGAATTATCAGGACGGGATGGAGTTGCAGGTGCACCTGATGAAGCTGGCAAGAAAGAAAACTCAGAAGTCCCACCAGGATAATTATAACATCCTTCGTCACCAGAACCCGGAATTCCAGGAAGAGATGTCATTGAACCTGTTTTAGTAAATGCACCATCAGGAGTTGCTACAGCCAAAGAGTAAGTTCCAGATGCAGCTATTTTTGCAAAAGTAAAAGTCGCAGTATAAAAACAGTTGGCGGAAGCTACTTTTTCATTGATGGCCGATGCCCACCATTCAGCTCTAATAGAATCTACATTCCAAGGACCAACACCGATATGCCCAGCAACATCTTTATCAACAATCCAAGCTTTTGAGGTATTGTTCGTTAATGCTGTTACAATTTCTGGAGCAACGGTAAAATTACTTCTCACAGTAACATCTTTGGTAAGCACCGATGAAGTTCCACCCACACCATAAACAACGGCTGTAATGGTGTATGTGTTTGTCCCTAAAGTCGTGTATTTTTTGGTTGCGGAACCAGTAGGCAAATAAATCAAATCCAAAGCGTTATTGGCATCAAAATCTACTTTATAAGCAAGTCCGTTATCTGCAGTTATAGAAATTTTGACATCACCAGAACCATCTCCGTTTGGATGTGTGGCATCCTGACCTACAACTTCAGCATTGATTACAATATTGGAAGGAGCCGTTAATTCTCCCAAACTATATTCTTCTTCACTACAACTAACCAATGTTAGCGACATCGCAATGAAAAGTCCTAAAAGGTATTTTATATTTGTTTTCATATTTTTTATTAATTAGTTAGTCTAATATTGTCAATGTAAATTACTTCACCTGTTCCATCTGCAGCGTCATCATATCTGAATACCAGTTGAGTGAATTTGGCATCAGCCGGAATTCCTGAAATGGTGCTAAAATCAAATACTAATTCTTGCCAAGCATTAGCAACTGTATTGCCTACTTTTAAAACTGCAACACCATTTGCAGGAGTTCCTCCCACTGCCCATTCTAATTCTACATTTAGTTTTTTGCCTACTTCTGTAGCATACATAAACAATTTTATTTTATTTCCTGTTGCAAAATCAATAGGAGCATCTAATCCTGAATAAGTTCCGCTCCAACTTGCTGCTCCAACTGTTTTAGTATATTTCCAAACCGTGGCGCTGGTATTAATTCCTGAGGCAAAAGGGTTTGCAATTACAGCCGTTTCCACTCCGCCAAAGGTTCCTCCAACAGCATAATTTTGGGTAGCCAATTCATAAGTAATCGGTAAACCATAGGCATCATAAATAATGGTGGACGTGATTTTCTCTGTTTTGGCAACACCGCCACTCAAAGCCACAACTTTGACATTGTATGTTCCTGCTGCTGCGTAGTTATGTGAAACTTCTGCTCCTGTTGCTAATGGTGTTCCCACTTCATTGACTACATCTCCAAAATAAACCAAATAAGAAGCAGCAAAATCTGCAGTAGCTTGTACTTTCAAATTATGAACATTTTTATTCAAAGTAACTGCTAAATTTTCGGGTGCTCTGTAAACAACTGACAAAGGAAATGTTTGTTCGGTCACTGCTCCTGTAATAGTAGTAGCGGTAATTTTCACTGTATAATTGCCCTCAGGATACACATGGCTTGTGCTTTGACCAGGAATCAATGTAACAGCCGAACCTGAACCGTGGCCATATTCTACTTTGAATGATGTTGCTCCTTCAGCTGTTGGCATGATTTTTACAATTCCTGAATTATCCGTACTGATTTGAAATACTTTATTCAAATTTTCGGAAGTCTCGGTTCCGACTAGCGCGGTATCATTACTGATGCCCTCTATCGAACAACTTACGGTAAAAGCCAGTATAACTACAAGGCTTAAAATATATTTTATCTTTTTCATATTTTTAGACATTAATTAATTGTAACCAGGATTTTGTTTAAAAACAGTATTTTCTAATTCTTTGGTTGGAATTGGTAAAAGTTCATTTACTCCTGCTTTAAATCCTCTGCTTGCTAGCACAGTCGCAGCTTTTCCAGTTCGAATAAGGTCAAAATAACGATGTCCCTCACAAGCCAATTCTTTTCTTCTTTCTAATGCGATAGCATCTAAAGAAACTGGAACTGGTGCCAAACCTACTCTAGCTCTCACAGCATCAAGCAAAGCCTGAGCTCTTGCTCCTGTTCCACCTAGTGCTTCCGCTTCCATAAGATAAGTATCTGCTAATCTGATGATGTAAGTGTCTTGATAAAAATTTAGGGACTGATCACTTCCATTGGTTGTAGCATCGGATTTTAAAGGAACAAATTTGGCCATAAAATAACCCGTATTTGTATTAACCGAATTAACACTACCGTATCCTTGAACTTGACCGGAAGCAATTAAGGCTTTCACATCGATAATTGTAGCTCCGAAACGTGGGTCGTTTTTCATAACATCATATAATTCCTGGGTTACAGTATTGATTCCCCAACCCGAAAAATAGTCTGGAGCTGTTGAACCTGCAGTTTTTGTATAATCTCTAATTCCTACCATTATATTCAAAATATTACCCTCAGTTCCCCAAGAATTAGTCCACCACTCCGATTTACCAGCATCTGTATGAACCGCTTCAACTATAGATTCTGAATTAAATTTATTTTTATGAACCCATAAATCTTTAAAGTTAGTCAACAACTTATATCCGTATTGACTAGTTCCTCCAGGAGTACCATTTACTTGAGCTAATTGTGCTGCAGATTCGGCATATTTTTTCTCGTAAAGAAATACTTTTCCTAACATAGCTTGAGCTCCACCTTTGGTCCAACGACCACCTTCGGTAGTTACATTTATTGTAGCAGGCAATCCTTGTATGGCCTCTTTTAAATCTTTTTCTATTTGAGCATATACTTCCTCTGGTTTTGATTGAGGATATGTCAGCGCATCTGATGGAGATACAGTAGTGGTCATCAAGGGAACATTTCCAAACATTCTTACCAAATTAAAATGATAATAAGCTCTCATCGCCTTGCACTCGGCAGTATATCTAACTTTCAAACTTTCGTCCATTGGAATTCCAGGCAATTTTTGCAATAAAGTATTGGCTCTGAAAATACCTTGATAGTGATTACTCCAAAAGGCTCTTGGCATATTGGTTGCGTTTAACTGGTAAAATGAAAAAAGCGAAATAGCATCTCCAGGTGCTGAAGCTCCATAGTTGTCATCGGATCCTGCATTGAAAAAACTAATGATGTTATCAAAAGAGGACGAATTAAAACCCATTATATCATAAACCGCCACAAGAGCTGAAGTAGCTTCTGCTTCATTAGTGTAATACGAATCTTCCAATGCATTTCCTGTTGGCTTTACTTCTAAAAATTCTTCACTACAAGAGAATAAAGCGGTCATCATTACTCCGGTAATGAATATATTTCTAATAATTTTTGTTTTCATAATTTATAATATTAAAATTGAAAATTCACTCCTACCATAAAAGTTTGAGCTTGAGGATAATATCCTCTATCTATTCCAAAAGTGTTTCCTCCAATTTCTGGATCGTAACCTGTATATTTAGTAAATGTTACCAAGTTTTCGGCAGTGGTATAAATTCGAACTTTACTTGCTCCAATTTTGTTTACTACTTTAGAAGGCAAAGTATATCCTAAAGTGATTAATTTTAGACGCAAATAATCACCATTTTCTAAATAGAAATCTGAAAATCTGGTAAAATTTTGATTGTCATCGGCAATGCTAAGACGTGGATATGAATTAGAAGTTCCCTCTCCTGTCCAACGACCTAATGCTTCTGTTTGAAAATTAGCATAAGGACCAATATCAATTCTTCTTAACCCTTGGAAAATTTTATTCCCAGCGGCTCCGTTCAAAGAGGCTGACAAATCAAATCCTTTGTAATCAACACCAAAATTCAATCCGAAAGTATATTTAGGTAATGGACTTCCTAGGTATTGTTTGTCGAGATCCGTAATTGCTCCATCGCCATCAGTATCAACCCAACGGAAATCTCCTGGTTTTGCATTTGGCTGAATCACTACTCCATCACTGTTTGCATAGCTCGTTACTTCGGCTTGATTTTGAAAAATTCCATTGGTTTTAAAACCGTAGAAGGTGTTGATTGGTCTACCAATTTCGGTTCTGGTTAATGTTCCCAAGGATTGAAAACCAACTCCCCCAGTAATATAAGTTTTTCCTTGACCTAAATAAGTAACTTCATTTTCTAAGTAAGAAAGATTTCCACTGACATTAAAATTAACATCCCCGAATTTTTTGTTGTACCCTAATTCCAACTCAACTCCGCGATTTTCCATATCGGCTACGTTTCCTAAAGGATTCGATGGAGCTCCTAAAAATCCAGGTATTTCAACACTTTGCAAAATTCCAGCAGTTACTTTTTTATACACCTCTAGGGACATTGTCATAGTATTAAACCATCTTGTATCGATACCAATATTGGTTTGAGTAGTCTCTTCCCATTTCAAATCTGGATTAGAAGGTGCGTCTGGACTTGATCCTATCTGCATAGCTCCATCTGTTCCAAAAGCATAATTTCTACCTCCTGAAATTGTTGACAGATAACCAAAATCTCCTATGGCATCATTCCCTGTAACTCCATATCCCGCTCTAACCTTCAAAGTATTTAAGATAGAATTCTCTTTCCAAAAATCTTCTTTTGTAACTACCCATCCTGCTGAAAAGGCTGGAAAAACTCCATATTTGTTATTTGTTCCAAATCTTGAAGAACCGTCACGACGAATTATTCCTGAAAACAAATATTTTTCTTTGTAATTGTAATTTAATCTAGAGAACAAAGAAGATAATTTATGTTGATTACTATCATAGGCCGAAGAACTTCTATTCTCTTGAGTAACATCAAAATTAAATGAAGCTTCTCTGTAGTCTGAAGTTGGCAACCCTTTGTAAGTTACATTAGATCCATATCCATCATTATCCACATAAACTCCAGTTCCAACTAATATCGTGAAATTATGATCTTCAATTTCTCTGTTATAAGAAATTATATTTTCATTATTCCAGCCAAAACCTTTATTTATAGATCTACTAATTGTATTTTTTTCGTTAATATTATTACCGTTCATATAATAAATCGGAGTAAAACTTTCATTACCCCAATAACTCGATTTAGCTCCCAAAGTAGATCTAATTTTTAATCCATTAATTGGAGTTATTTCAAGGAATATATTACCAATTAAATCATCAGACCAGTCATAGTTTCCTAATCTTGTTTTGGTGTACGCCAATGGATTAGTCATGTTATTTTGCACCTTAGTTGAAATTCCATAAGGATACCCATTCGCATCTCTAATAAGATCTGTTCTTCCTAAATAAGGAATGTCATTTAATTTGGCTGGATCAGTTTCTACTAATGGAGTTGTTGGATCTAAATGAATAGCCGAACTCAAAGGACCACCTTGCTCAGCATTTGTATTTCCAATATTATTGAATTTTTGATGTGTAAACCCTAATGTTTGACCAACGGTAAACAGCTTAGACAATTTGTGAGTAGAATTTAAACGCAAACTCTTTTTATTATAAGTTGAAATCTCTGGAGTGACAATTCCTTCTTGATCTTGAACCCCAAAAGAGGCATAAAAAGTAGATACATCATTACCACCACTGAAACTTATTTCATGAGAATAACGTTGCGCATTAGTAGCGAAAATTGCTTTTTGCCAATCTGTTCCCACTCCCAAAGTAGCCAAGTTTGGATAAATAACATTTCCTCCCCCGTTAACGGATTGCTCGTTCATTATAGCTCCATATTCGGTTGCATTTAACAAATTGAGAACTTTAGCAGGACTTGAAACTCCTGAAAAACCCGTATAGTTAACACTTATTTTACCCAATTTACCTTTTTTGGTTGTTACCAAAATTACACCACCCGCAGATCTAGAACCATAAATTGCCAACGAAGCAGCATCTTTCAGCACCTCAATAGATTCAATATCGGATTGATTTAAAAAGCCAATGCCTGAATTATCTACAATAATACCGTCGACAACCCATAGCGGATTATTTCCAGCTTCAGAAAAAGTAGTAATCCCTCTAACTCGTATTGTTGATGCAGAACCCGGTTGCCCTGCATTCGCCGCAATACTTACACCCGAAACTCTTCCTTGCAATGCTTGCTCAACACGACCGTTTGGAACATTTTCAATATCTTTTGCTTTTAAACTTGAAATGGCTCCTGTGGTAACGCTTTTCTTTTGGGTACCATAACCAACCACAACAACTTCGGTCAGTTCTTGCGATTGCATTTTCATCTTTACCACAATTTGGGTTCTTTTGTTTATAGGTTCTTGTACAGTTGTAAAACCTATAAAACTAATGGTCAAAATGCCATTTGACGGAGCTTTAATTTCAAAATTTCCGTCAAAGTCCGAAGTGGTGGCTTTGGTGGTTCCTTTGATTAAAATTGTTGCTCCTGGAATGGACATTCCACTTTCATCATTCACTTTACCCTTTACAATCACATCTTGTGCCTGACCGTAAATCGAAAATAAGAGAGATGAAAGACAAAAAATAAATAATTTTGTTAATTTCATTTTTCTAAAAATTTTGGTTAATTAATTAGTAATTTGATGCAATAGTAAAACACTTTTTTTGTTATTTGTATTTAAAATTGCTTACAAAAACAATACAAACTTCTTTTTTGAACTTGACAAAAACCAAACAAATATTTTATATTTAATTAAAAATCAATAAATTAAAATTTTAATTATGTTATAAACGAAAACGTTTTTTAAAAAAACAAACCCAACATTTATAAAAAACAAGTAATTTAGCTTTTGAAATGAATTTTTAAACAAAAAAAGAGGTGATTTTACCAATTTCCGTTTATAAAAACGTTTCCGCTTACAAACTAAATCATCATATTTTGAATTCATTATGGATTATTTAAAATTAAAAACATTAATAGTATTGCTCTTTGTACTACCCGTTTTTGGTCAGGTAAAAAATATTGGACTTCCAGAAATAAAAAATTACAAAAAGACAGAATATAAAGGAGGCACTCAAAACTGGAATATTGATCAAGATAGAAACGGGAATTTATATTTTGCGAACAACAATGGATTATTCCAATTTGATGGGTCTGTATGGCGCAAATATCTTTTGCCAAATTCACCAGATACTCGTTGTGTAAAAATCGATTCTTCTGGTAAAATTTTTGTTGGCGGCTACAGCGAATTTGGTTACTTCAAAACAAATGAGAAAGGAAAACTTGAATATGTTTCCTTATCCAAAATGGTAAACAAGCAAAAAATAATAGATTTCATTTGGAAAATACATCTGTTTAAAAACGAAGTTGTTTTTCAATCATTTGCAAGAATTTATATTTACAAAAACAATAAATTAAAAATAATAGACGCTCCAAAACGATTCCAATTTTCGTTTCAGGTAAAAAACCATCTTTATTTACAAGACATGTCAGCCGGAATTGTTGAATATAAAAATGGCAAACTCTACCCACTTAAGGGAACAACCGTTTTTAATTCTACCGAAATTTGGGCCATGTTTCCTTTACCCAATAACAAATTGCTTATTGCCACACTCAACAAAGGGCTTTATGTATATGATAATAATAATGTATCCCCTTGGAACACTGAAGCGAATGCTTTTATCAAAAAAAATAGTTCATTAGGAGGAATCGCCATCAAAGACAAATTCATTGTGTTAAATTCTGTACTGAACGGTATTATTATTTCTGATACCAACGGAAAAATCATACAACATATTAATCACAAAAAGGGACTACAAAACAATACCGTTTTGACCTCTTTCTTAGATAAAAAAAACAATCTCTGGTTAGGTCTTGACAACGGAATTGATTTTATAAATGAAAACTCAACCCTCACCTACTTTGGATATAGTTATGGACTTAGTACTGTATATGCTTCAGTTGTATTTAACGGCAATTTATATGTTGCAACAAATCAGGGGGTTTTTTATTCAAAATGGAATTTGCCTTTCAGAGAGGAAAGTTTTTCATTGCTAGAAGGAACTACAGGGCAGGCTTGGAACATTCAGGTAATTGACGGACAATTAATTTGTGGAAATAATAATGGTGCTTTACTAATTGGAGGCAATCATTCTGTTAAAACACTTGACACTCGAGGATACTTTCGTTTCAAAAAAATTCCGAGTCATCCTAATTATATTATTGGCGCAAATTACAATGGTTTTGCTGTTTTTGAGAAGACTGCGAATGGTTTAGAATATCGAAATCAAATTAGCGGCTTCGAGAAACCATCGATATCTTTTGAAATTGACAAGTCTTATTTATGGTTAAAAAAAGATGATTTAATTTATCAAATGACTATTTCCGATGACTTGAAAAAATTTAATTTAATTAAGACCTATCCAAATCTCTCTGACGACATTAAAGGTATTGGGAGTATTCAAACAATAAATAATTCCATTTATTTTCAAACAAGCAATCATTTTTATAAATACTCTCAAGATCAGGATTTGTTTTATGAAGACAAAAAAATGTCCTCATTATTTAAAAATTTGCCTAATATATATTCACTTACCCAAGATTCATTTGGTAACATTTGGTATCTTTTTAACGAATCATTAGGAGTTCTATCCAAAAACACTTCTGGCGAATACAAGAACATTGTTGCTCCATTTTCTAACTTAACAGGTAATTTAGTCAATAATTATATTTCTGTTAATACAATTGATCCCAAAAATATATTAATTGGGTTAACAGATGGATTGGCTCATTATGATGCTCAATTTTCGAACAATTCTAGTTCTAAACCTACTGCATTTATCCGAAGTTTATCATTTCCGGGTGAAATGTTGATGTTTGGCAATGGTCAAAACACACTAGAAAAACAAGAAATTCCATATAAATCAAATCGTGTAAAGTTCACTTTTTCTTCTCCTACCTATGAAAATATTGACAATATTGAATTTTCACATCAATTAGAAGGCTTCGAAGACAAATGGAGTAACTGGTCCCCAATCACCACTTTAGAATACGCTAACTTAAGGGAAGGCGATTACAAAATGAATCTCAAAGCGAGAAACAGTTATGGAATGCAATCCGAGGTGGCACAAGTATTATTTACAATCTCACCGCCTTGGTATCGACATTTTGTGGCTTATTTTTGCTACATAATACTAATTATTGTCATAATTTATTTTATTCGAAATAGAATAAAATTAAAAATACGAAAAAATAAACATTACGAAACCATTGAACAGAGAAGAATTTATCTGGAAAAAGAATCGAAAATCAGGCAAGAGCAATATGATTTGGAGAAAGAAATCGAACGATTAAAAAATGACAAACTCCAAATTAAAATTCTGTCAAAAGACAAAGAATTGGTTAATAATACTTTGCAAGTTGTAAAAAAGAACAAAATGCTAAATGGAATTATTCATAAACTTAAAGATATAAATGTTGATTCTTTTGACGAATCAACTAAATTTCAATTCAGCAAACTCAACAAAAGCATTGTAAGAGAGGTAAATACAGACAAAAGTTGGAAAGATCTTGAAAAACATATAAAAAATGTTCATTTCGATTTCCTGAAAAGATTAAAAGAAAAATACCCAACTATTTCTCCACGCGAATTAGATTTATGCACCTATTTACTTATGAATATGTCCACAAAAGAAATTGCAGAAATTATGAACATTTCCAGTGGAGGAGTTGAAGTGTCTCGTTATCGCTTACGCAAAAAAATCGGCCTCAATAAAAAGGAAAATTTAACTGGTTTTTTGATGAGTATTTAAAAAGGGATAGGTGTGTAATTATCAATAAATTATAATCCTTTTTATTGAGAGTCAACACTTCGATTTTCCTAATCTACACAATGACACAGCAAACACTTTTTTACACTTTGTAACTAGATCAATAATCTGATTTTTTAAAACAAACCCGATTTATTCTCCCAAACGATCCAAACAAAAAGCCCCAAATACATCATACAAATTACAAACTTCATAAAACTGCCAGCCAGAAATCCCAGAAAGGAACCCGTTGCAGCCTTAAAAGCTCGACTGTGGTCTTTATAATCATAGATAAGTTCTCCAACTAAAGCACCAACAAAAGGGCCAATAATAAAACCGAAAGGAATGGGTGCAAAAATCCCTACAATCAAGCCGATATTGGTTCCCCAAATGCCGTAAGAACTTCCTCCAAATTTCTTGGTTCCCTTAGCTGGAATGATATAATCTAAAACCGAAATCACTACAGTAATCAGGAGCGTAATTCCAAGAATCCAATAATTTACAGCGACAGCATTTGTAAAATAAAGCAATACTATCCCCAACCAACTGATGCTTGGTCCGGGCAAAACAGGCATAAAACTTCCAAAAATGCCGATAATCATGAACCCGAAACCAATAACTGTAAGCATTATATCCATAAATTATTTTTTAGTATTTTTGAAAATTAAAGCAGTACTTTTAAACAAAATTAAAACAGCTTTTGTTTCTTTAACGAATATGGGGAAAAAAATTCTAATATTACTTTTTTTGACACTACTTTTTAATTCCTGTCAGTACTTCGACAAACAAGTACCTTCAGAAAATGAATTGTTGCAAAAGGAACTCAAAGCCATCAATTGGAAGGAAGTCGATGAGTTCCCATCGGTTGTAGATTGCGATAAAATAGAAAACAAAACCCTGCGTCAACAATGTTTTTTTGAAGTTATGACTCAACTCATACAGGAAAAATTGAGCGTCGATACTCTATCGATTCTCTATCCAGAATTAGACACCATCGAAGTAAAAGTGACCATTTTTCCGAATGCCACAATGCAATTCGAACCGCAATTTCCCAAAGATTCTGTCGCTTATGACAAAATAAAAATCGATAGCATTCTCAAAGCGCGTTTAATCGATTTCCCAAAAGTAAATCCAGCCATCAAACGCGGAATTCCTGTAAAAACCCAGTTTATTTTGCCTGTTATTTTAAAAGTTGAGTAGTAATTTGTCACCTGAGCCCAGTCGAAGGATGGAGCTATTTCCAGCTGTACACTATATCTTTGTTGCCGAACTCCGGCAACAAAGGATGCCGTTTCCATCTGGGCTAGGGCTTGAGGAATTCTAAAATTGCCTCCCTTTCCACTCATATTTTCCAAACGCAGCATACAAAGCCACACACACACTAAAAAAAGGATAGATAAAACTACTTATTAAATAGAAATTCGTTTTGCTTTTCAAAAATCTGTTCGTTTTATGGATTAGCATATAATCAACAACAAATTTTACCAACAGCAAAAAACAAATTAAAAAAAAGTTTCCTATCCCAAACAATAAAGAATAAACCACAACCAATAAACCAATATTCCCTCCAAAAACAATTAACCCCAAACCAATCCCAAAATGGCTTTGATACGAACCCGTTTTTGAAGCCCAGCGCACTCTTTGATAAAATAAAGATTTCCAATCGTTCACAGGTTTTGTGATTACGATATTGTTTTCAGATTTTAAATAATGCACTTTTTCGGGGCAACGAGTAATTGCTTTTTGCAACAAAAAAACATCGTCGCCGCTGGCAATTCTGTCATTTCCATCGAAACCATTTAGCTCCTGAAAAAAAGATTTGGTGTAAGCAAAATTAGCACCATTGCACATAAAACCTTTTCCCAAACCAAAACTTCCTATCGTAGCGCCTTGCAAACTCGCCAAATCTAATTGCTGAAAATGATGCAAAAAAGAATTTTCGCAGTCATATGAAACCGCTCCTGCAATCATCGAAACCTTGTGCAATTGAATGTAATTATCTAATGACAAAAGCCAATTTTCATTAACCACACAATCTGCATCAGTCGTGATAATCCAATCATTTTTCACCACTTGCATCGCGGTAGAAATGGCGTCTTTCTTCGGCGAATTAGAAACCCGAATGTTATTTATTATTTTACAACTGAACACTAAATCCTGAACACTGAACACTTCTTCCGAGGCATCATCCACCAGAATCACTTCAAACAAATCATCAGGATAATTCAATTTCGAAAAACTATCCAGAAGTTTAGGCAAATTTTCAGTTTCATTTCGAAAAGGAACAATAATAGAAAATTTTGTATTTGGCTTTAAGCCAAGATAATCAAAGGAATTGACTTTGGTAAATCCATAAATCAAGGTAATAATCGCCAAGCAATAAATGGATATTATGATATATAAGACCAGAATCATATTTTTTCTTCGGGTTCTATAATTCCACCTTCGGAGGTGAGGATTTTATAATTCATCACATAATAACTACCAATAATTACGGGCAAAACCACGTTCAAAAACCACATCAAGGTACTGATAAAAACTACAATCCATTCGTTGACACCAAGAATTCCGAAGAAATAAACGGCAACACTTCCTTTTACTGCAAAGTCCAAAAACTGAAATGTAGGCAAGGAAGAAGCCAAAAAGTAAACACTTGCAATGGTCGCCATCAAGGTAAAATAAGGCAAATCCACATCAAAAGCCAAGAATAAAAAATAATATTGGTGCGAAAAAACCATGTAGCGGCAAACCGCCAAAAAAATATTTTTTTGATGAATAGCTTTAGGAATTTCATTGATTTTGTGAATCAGTTTTTCGATAGAATAGCCTTTGATATTTATTTTCTTCGAAAAAAATAAAATTCCAAACAGCAAAAAACAAATTCCAAAAAGTATCGAAACTGTTTTTGTTGTGATGATATTGTAATTGGCATTGAAATACAACAAGCCAAATAGTCCGAAAACTACCGACAAAATCATTTGGATTCCGTTGCAAATCAAATTTAAAAAGATGACTATTTTGGCTTTCGATCTTTCGAAAAACAACGCTTTTCCAGCATATTCGCCCACACCGTTTGGAGTAAATAATCCTGCGGTCAATGCGCCCAGAACTTGTTTGGTCGCTTCGGGCAAAGAGATTTTATGGAGATATAAAACCAAATTCTGCCATTTCAAAATTTCGAAAAAACGATTCAAAATACTCAAAAGCAAAAGGAATAAAATTCCGCCAACAGAATAATTTTTCTGGAATAAAACGAGAAACTTTTGCCAATTGAGTTTGTCATTATTCGCCAGTTGACTGTAGATAAAATAAAACGCACCGCCAACAATCAAGAGTTTGATTAGAAAGAGAAGAAATCGTTTTGTTTTGGGAGAAATTGAAATCATATTGGCAAAGTAACAAATTAAAATTTGCAAATTAGTATTGAATGATAAACGACCCTATTTTAAAATTAAAGTTTTTCATTATTCAAAATATTTTTTTGAAGTAGATGCTTCAAATGAATTAGATTTGTATAAAATAAACAATATTCTACAAAGAGTAAATAGAAATTTATGGCAAATAAAAGAGGTGCGAAATTAGTTTTGGGTCTTATGTTTTTGGTTAATGCCTTTTCAGGTTTTTCACAAAATCAGGAGATATCTTTATGGCAAAACATTCCTGGGGCAATTAAATCTACTGATTATAAAGAAGAAATTACCAAGGATGATGATGGAGTTATAAGAGGATTGAGTAAAGTTTCTCAACCCACATTGACTGTTTTTTTAGCGGATCAAAGTTCAAGTAATGGTACAGCTGTGATTATTTGTCCAGGAGGAGGCTATTTGCATTTGGCAATCAATAAGGAAGGATATAAAATTGCAAAATGGTTCAATAGTTTTGGAATTTCCGCTTTTGTATTAAAATACAGATTACCAAGCGATTTAATTATGAGTAATAAGTCAATTGGGCCATTGCAAGATGCGCAAGAAGCTATACGAATGGTTCGTCGCAACGCTTCAAAGTGGCATTTAGATCCCAATAAAATTGGAATTATGGGCTTTTCCGCAGGAGGACATTTAGCAGCAACTGCATCGACTCAGTATGCCGAAAAAGTTTATGATTCCAAAGATGAAGTGAGTGCCCGTCCTGATTTTTCTATTTTGATTTATCCAGTAATCTCGATGCAAGATGGAATTACTCATAGCGGTTCCAAAAAATATCTATTGGGCAAAAATGCTACTAGTGAAATGGTCGAGAAGTTTTCGAATGAAAAAAGAGTTGACGACAAAACGCCAAAAGCATTTTTAGTTCATGCAACAGATGATAAAGTGGTTCCTGTTGAAAACAGTATCAATTATTATTTAGCATTAAAACAAAATAAAATTCCAGTCGAGATGCACATCTATGAAAATGGCGGACATGGTTTTGGTTTAGGCGTTCAAGGAACCAATGTAAACTGGTCTAAAGCCTGTGAAAATTGGTTGTTTACCAATGGATTTTTGTCTAAATTAGAATAAGTATCCAAATATTCTTTTGGTTAGACCTAATAGGTTTTTAAAACCTATTAGGTCTGCGTTGGAAACCAAAAAGCGAGAAAATAATCCAACTTAAATGACCTTAAATGCCTTATATAGTTAAATTAAAGGCAAAATAATTATGGCAAACGAACGAATCATATTAGGAATTGACCCTGGAACTACCATAATGGGTTTTGGATTGATAAAAATTGTCAACAAAAAAATGATTTTTTTGCAACTCAACGAATTGCAATTGTCCAAATACGACAATCATTATCAAAAACTAAAAATCATTTTTGAACGCACCATCGAACTCATCGACACTCACAATCCCGACGAAATTGCTATTGAAGCTCCTTTCTTTGGCAAAAACGTACAATCGATGTTGAAACTCGGAAGAGCGCAAGGCGTGGCAATGGCAGCGGGACTTTCGAGAGATATTCCCATCACCGAATACGAACCAAAGAAAATAAAAATGGCTATAACTGGAAATGGAAACGCCAGCAAGGAACAAGTAGCCAAAATGCTCCAACAATTATTAGGCTTAAAAGAATTACCCAAAAATCTCGATTCTACAGATGGTTTGGCGGCTGCAGTTTGTCATTTTTTCAATTCTGGAAAAGTGGTTGGCGCCAAAAGTTATACGGGTTGGGATGCTTTTGTGAAACAGAATGAGGAACGAGTTAAGAAATAGTGTTCAGTATTCAGATTTTTATAAAATAGATTATAATGTTTAAAGAGTTTTCATTTATTGGTTTGTTGCTTATCCCTTTAATTTTTACAATTAATAGAAAAGTTTTGAGGGAGCGAAAACCTTTTTTAATAATATTAAGTTTCTCTGTTCTAGTTTCAATTATAGCTTTAAGTCGAATGAATTCTGAAACAAGTGATTCGCCAAATTTTATATTATTTTGGGTTTGCCCTTTATATTCATTGCTAATTTATAGATTGATGTTAATCCCTTTTTGGGCACGAAAAAAAAGAGACCCAAAAATTCCACCAAGAGAGTTGTTTTATTCAGGAGATGTAAGTCATTTTGCTGATAAATTTTTTGGATTTGTTTTTATGTTATTGAGTACACTTTTACCAATGATTTTAATAATCAAATTAAGCTAACTACAAAATATGTCAGGAATCTACATCCATATCCCTTTTTGCAAGCAAGCTTGTCATTATTGCGACTTTCATTTTTCGACTTCGATGAAGAAGAAAGACGAGATGGTTTTGGCTTTGGCCAAAGAAATTCAAATACGCAAAACTGAGTTTAAAGATGAGGTTGTAGAAACCATTTATTTCGGAGGAGGAACACCCAGCAGATTGCCCATTGCAAATTTGAGATTGCAGATGAATTCGATTTATGAAAATTACTCGGTTGCCGAAAATCCAGAAATCACGCTTGAAGCCAATCCTGATGATTTGTCGGAAGATTATTTGATTACACTTTCAAAAATTGGAATCAATCGTTTATCCATTGGCATTCAATCTTTTTTTGAAGACGATTTAGTGATGATGAATCGTGCTCACAATTCGGAGGAAGCCAAAAAATGTTTGGAATTGGCAACACAATATTTCGATAATATTTCCCTCGATTTGATTTATGGAATTCCTGGAATGAGCAACGAAAAGTGGAAACAAAATATCGAAACTGCATTATCATTTGGTATCCCACACATTTCGAGTTATGCCTTGACAGTCGAACCCAAAACCGCTTTGAACAAACTCATCCAAACTGGGAAAATAGCTAAACCAAGCGATGATTTAGCGCAAGAACATTTTTCTATTCTTGTCGAAACGCTCGAAGACAATGGCTTTGTTCATTATGAATTGTCGAATTTCGGGAAGGAGAATTACTTTTCGAAGAACAATTCGGCGTATTGGTTGGGGAAAAAATACATCGGAATTGGCCCATCGGCGCACAGTTATGATGGAGTTTCTAGGAGTTGGAATATTTCGAATAATGCTATTTATTTAAAATCATTGGAGGAAAATAAATTGCCCAACGAAATTGAAATTTTGTCCAAAACCGACCGTTATAACGAATATATTATGACGGGTTTGCGAACCATTTGGGGCGTCTCTTTAGACAGAATTGCAACAGAATTTGGAAATGATTATTTAGATTATTTACAAAAACAATCCCAGAAATTTATCAATGACGATTTACTTTTCATTGAAAATAAGATTTTAAAACCAACCCAAAAAGGAAAGTTTTTGACTGATGGAATTGCTAGTGATTTATTTTATTTAAATTTGGAATAAAAATATATGATAACTGTTTCTACCGATAAAACGAAGCTCGATGTTCCTTTCATTCAAGATTTTTTGAAGGACATTTATTGGGCAGCAGGAAGAACAATTGACGAAGTACAAACCACGATTGACAGTTCCGTTTGTTTCGGAATTTATTTGAATGATGTTCAAATTGGTTTTGCCCGAGTGGTTACAGATTATGTTGTTTTTGCGTATTTGATGGATGTTTTTATTGCCGAGGAACATCGAGGAAACGGCTATTCTTCTATTTTAATTGATGCAATGATGAACGAACCCGTTTTGAAAAACATTAAAATATGGCGATTGGCCACATCGGATGCACATTTTTTATATGAGAAATTCGGGTTCAAAGCATTGGCACACCCAGAAAAAATGATGGAAAAAGTAGCGATATGAATCTAGAAACGTACTACAAATATTGCCTTTCTAAAAAAGGAGTGACCGAACATTTTCCGTTCGATCAAGATACTTTGGTGTTTAAAGTTGGTGGTAAAATGTTTGCTTTGTCATCTTTAAATCAATGGGAAAAAGGAGAACCATCGGTAAATTTGAAATGCAATCCTGATTATGCTCAAGAATTGCGAGCTCAGTATGACGATATTCAACCAGCGTTCCATATGAGCAAAGTGCACTGGAACACAGTTGCCATAAACAGTGAAATTCCAGACCAATTTGTCAAAGAATTAATTGATGATTCCTATGATTTGGTTTTCAAAAGTTTAACCAAAAAAATCCAAAGCGAAGTTCTCGAATTACCATAACAAAATAGTAAACATTGAGATTTATTAAATCAGAAAAAATGCTTTAAGTTTTCTTTCTTTTCAGGACTGCATTTTTTGTAATGTGAGAACCGTTATAGTTATTGGAACATTATCGATAAATGAGGTTTAAAATCTCAAAAAATCATACCTTTTTTTTTACTATATTTGATTTTGCAATCTTTTTAACTTATTGCAATTCATTGATTATTAATATTTAGCAACCCCAAATTTACAAACCAATTAAATCAAGGAACGCTTCAAGGTTTTTATCTAAAAAATATGAGAAACTTAATTTTATACTGCTTTATTTTATTGACACAAATAACTTTTGCTCAATATCCACAAGTCACAATTCCAGGGTCTGAAGTCCGAAAAATAACTTCAAAAATAGTTGATGGTCAAGAATATGATTTGCAAATAGCGCTACCTTCTGGTTACGCCAATAGCGACAAAAAATATCCTGTTGTTTATTTGATGGACTCGCAATGGGATTTCCCGTTAGTAAGTACCATTTATGGCGAGCAATATTTTGATGGTTTTATTCCAGAAATTATCATAGTGGGCATTACTTGGGGCGGAAAAAACCCTAATCCTGATGTACTCAGAGCAAGAGATTATACCCCAACAAACGAAGGAAAAGGCGGGCAAACAGGTGGTGCCGATAAATTTTTGGATTTTATAAAAACCGAGGTGTTTCCGTTTATGGATGCCAATTACAAGGTTGATAACAGTAACAAAACATTGATGGGTTGCTCATTAGGAGGTTTATTTACAATGTATTCTTTATTTACCCATCCAACAATGTTTAACAATTATATCGCTGCAAGCCCTGCAATTGGTTGGGATAAAGAAATAATGTACGCCTACGAAAAAAACTATTCTGAAAACAAAAATACTCCTCCAGCCAAACTTTTTATGACCATAGGCGATGTAGAACGAAATGTTCCTAATTTTGAAAAGCTAACATCACATATGCAAAACAAAAAATATAGTTCGCTACAGTTTTGTTCAAAAATATTAGAAAACACAGGGCATTCTGGAACAAAAAGCGAAACTTACGCCAAAGGACTTCAATATGTTTTTGCAAAACCAAATATAAAAGTTGCCGATGAAGTATTAAAACAATATGTGGGAACATATCAATCAACCAATGGAAATAAAATGGAATTGAAAACAGAAAACTATCAACTTGTTTTGATTAACAATCAAAATAATATTTATTTTCTTAATGCCTCAAGCAACACCACATTCTATTCTAAATCCGAATTTTTATATATTGAATTTGACGCTAAAAACCCAAATAATTTTAAACTAAATAGTTACGGAAATAGCGAACTCTTTACTAAAAAATAAATTTTCTATCCTAACCAAAAACAAACCCAATATGAAAAACAATTTACCAGATAATTCCAGACGGAAATTTATATTTAATGTTGGTATTTCAGCACTAGGCTTACCGTTACTTTCATCATTTGGCAACTTTGACGATTTAATTAGCCCAAAGAAAAAACTTGGTGTTGCATTAGTAGGTTTAGGAACCTATTCTACTGGTCAATTAGCTCCGGCTTTGTTGCAAACCGAGGATTGCTATTTGGCTGCAATAGTTACAGGAACGCCATCAAAAATCCCTGTTTGGAAAGAAAAATACAACATTCCAGACAAAAACATTTATAACTACGATAATTTTGATAGTATAAAAAACAATCCAGATATTGATATTGTGTATATCGTATTGCCCAATTCGATGCACGCCGAATATACTATAAGAGCTGCCGAGGCTGGAAAACACGTTATCTGCGAAAAACCAATGGCGATGTCTGTTGCAGAATGCGACGCGATGATTGCAGCTTGTAAAAAAGCAAACAAGTCATTATCAATAGGGTATCGTTTACACTTTGATCCTTATCATTTGGAAATGGTAAAAATGGGAACTCAAAAAAAATATGGCGAAATAAAAAAAATGAAAGCTGCTTTTGCTTTTGAAGCCCCAAAGAAAAACTGGTGGAGATTGGACAAAAAATATGCTGGCGGAGGGCCTTTAATGGATTTAGGCATTTATTGTCTGCAAGGCATAATCTATACTACTGGAATGCTTCCAATTGCAGTAACCGCACAAAGTCCTCCAGTAAGCAACAAAGAAATATTTATAGACGTCGAAGAAACTTTGACCTGGCAAATGGAAATGCCTAACGGAGCAATTGCTGAATGTAGAACAAGTTATTCAGGCGAATATCAAAACATATTGAGAGCCGATGCCGAGAAAGGTTGGTTTGAACTCAGTCCTGCCTTTAGTTATGATGGAATAAAAAGCAGTAACTCTGACGGTAAAGAACTGAATTTTTCAAAATTTTCGCAACAAGCAAAACAAATGGACGGGATTGCAGTATCCATAAAAAATAATCAAAAAAGCATTGTACCAGGCGAAATGGGTCGTAGAGATATGAAAATTATTGAAGCTATATACAAGGCAATGAATACTGGTGAAAGAGTGCCAATTAAATGGTAAACTAATAAAGACTATCTCGAGTAACAAAAAAATTGAATTCTAAAACGAAGGATTCCAAAAAAATCCAAATAATATAAAAATGAACAAATACATTTCAATTGCTATTATTGCACTACTTTTTTTAAGTTTTGGAAAAAAACCACAACCCACAATTTATAAAACCATTGGAACTATCGAAAGGTATGATTCTAAATTAGACAAAATTATTAGTTCAAACGCCAAAGTTGAAATAATCTCTGAGGGTTATCAATGGAGTGAAGGCAGTTTATGGATAGAAAAATATAAAATGTTACTTTTTAGCGATGTCCCAGCCAACACCGTTTATCAATGGACAGAAAAAGAAGGTACAAAAGTGTATCTAAAACCAAGCGGTTATACAGGGACAACGCCAAGTAAAAGTAGAGAACCTGGTAGCAACGGATTGACATTAGATAACAATGGCAATCTTGTGTTATGCCAACACGGCAATAGACAAGTTGCCAGAATGAACGCACCATTGGACAAACCCAATTCTCAATTTACATCGTTAATAAATGCTTATAAAGGTAAAAAGTTGAGTAGTCCAAACGATTGTGTATTCAATAAAAAAGGTGAATTATTTATTACTGACCCTCCTTATGGATTGCCTACACAAAGCGACACAGATCCATCAAAAGAAATCAAATTTAATGGTGTTTATAAAGTTAAAAAAGAGGGTAGTGTAATTTTATTAACCGATAGTATAAATAGACCAAACGGAATTGCTTTGTTTCCTGATGAAAAACGAATATTAGTCGCCAACAGTGATCCCGAAAAACCAAACTGGTATGTATGGGACATCAACGGAGACCATCTAACTAACGGAGAAGTATTTCACAGCACAATTGGTTATGACAAAACTTGGAAAGGCTTACCTGATGGGTTAAAAATTGACAAAAACGGAAATGTTTTTGCCACAGGACCAGGAGGTCTATACATTTTTGATAAAGAAGGAAAAAAACTTGGAATGATACGGCTAGACAATCCTACAAGCAATTGTACATTGAGTCAAGATCAAAAAACATTGTATATTACCAACAATAGCTATGTATTAAGGGTAAAAATGAGATGATTTGAAAAAGAATCTTTCGATTAATCACTTCTCAAACAAAAAACAATATTTTTTTTTTTCATAAGTACTTACTTTGTATCAAATTAGAAAATTAGGCATTACTTTTGCTAAAAATTTCAGAACACAATTCAAATATTATAATATGATTGATAATCTTAAAAAATTTCTAAACGAAGAGCAAGACCCTAAAGCTATCGAAAAAATCACTTCAAAACTGAATGATTTGTTGATGAAAAATGAAGAAATAGGCTATATCGCAGTTCAAAAAAAACCTGCCATTACGGTTTTCCCGGATAGCATTGTAGTTACCAATAAAAGAATTATCATTTGTCAGCCCAAAAATATGGGGCTTTCAATGAATTTCACCGATTTTACTTGGGACGAAGTGGAAGGAACTTTTATGAAAGAAAACATTTTGGGTTCCGAATTTTCGTTTTCGACCAAAACACAAATTCAGGTTTCTATTGATTATATTCCAAAAACTCAGGCCAGAAAGATTTCTACTTATGCCAAAGAACAATTGGATTTGTTGAAAAATCCAGTAGTTTCTGAAGAGGAAAAAGTAAAAATTCCAGAATTTATTCAAGAAGAAATTGTGGAAGAAGTGGAAACAGAAGAAGTAGTAAATTATGCCGAAATAATGCCAGCGGTTTCTAATTATGCAGAACCAATTGTTGAAAACACGGCTACTTCTCCGGAAAAATTGTCAAGCGAATTATCACAAGATGAGCTTTTTGCCAAACTTCAAAACTACAAGAAACTCCTTGATAACGGATTGATTCTTCAAGGCGAATATGACGCTTTCAAAAAAGAAATTTTGAGTTTGATGTAAATTTCACCATTTATTAATGGCAACCCCGACAGATTCGTATTTGTCGGGTTTTTTTTTGAGAACGTTTCAATTATATGAACACGTTGGTGTAATTGATTTGAATATTGATGTTATTTATCGGTCTTCCAAATATAATTTATTGATGTATTGATCAATGTTAAAGCTGTTATTTTTGCTAGAATTTTTGTTTTAAAACCTTAAACTGATTTTGCATAATTACTTCTAATTTTAAAGAGTAGAGATTGCAAAGCTATTCCTATGGCTAAAAAACAACCCCGCCTAACCGAAAATTAAATGATTTAAACAACAATATTAAATGCGGGAATCCCTAATAGATAATTCAGCTATTGCAGTAGATAACGCTTTTAATTGGCAAACGGCGTTTCGGATCACGCTTAATAACAAAACAATTACGGATCAATCCTAAAAGTTGTGTAGAGATTACTAAAGGAGTTGTTAGAAACGCCCTAAAATCAAAAAAGCTATCCACAAAAGTGGAAAGCTTTTCATTGGTCTAACTACTAAACCGTGCTACGAGTTACAAAGTCGTAGCGAAACAACACAACTATTTTAGATGCTTTTATGGGGCAAAAAAGCGATTCATCTCTGAATCGCTTCTCCCAATATTAGCGGTCTGGACGGGACTCGAACCCGCGACCCCATGCGTGACAGGCATGTATTCTAACCAACTGAACTACCAAACCTCTGCTTTATTGCGGTTGCAAATATACTATAGATTTTTGTTTCTACAAGTGTTTATTCGAAAAA
>Ga0209717_1000785_pt1 | contig 37336 bp, 33 predicted proteins | sample AD_UKC048_MetaG_FD_184418 | JGI IMG/M metagenome (GOLD analysis project Ga0209717, IMG submission 184418) | Active sludge microbial communities of municipal wastewater-treating anaerobic digesters from USA - AD_UKC048_MetaG (SPAdes) (version 2) | ecosystem: Engineered > Bioreactor > Anaerobic >...
TAAAGCCTTTTGATTTGGTTGAAATTCTTGGCCAAATAATCCTTTGTCTTCCATATATAATTGAAGAGATTTTCTGAGCTTCTTGGCACGACCTTCATCTTCATCAAAAATTACAGTCTGTATTATATCTTTACTTTTTGCTTTAACAGTATTCCGAAGATACTCTACACAACGTTTTTTATATGCCGAAATTTCTTGATTTGGATCGAGTGATTGCTTATTGGTTACAGCCCATTTATTAATTGCAGATACCATTTTCTGAGTTAATAAATAAGGCGTTTCCCTTTCATGGACTGCTAAAAAGTCAGCAAAATAATCGCGTATTGCCTTTCCAGGACTTGGATACCTATCAAATGCTAACACATCCCACACATAATTTTCATTTACATCTACTATCGCAATTTTTTGAATTGCTTTTTTATCCTCAACAAATGTGTCTTTTATTTCTTGCATTATAGCCTTTTGGTCTTTTATTTAATATCCATATACTTTTCTATTATCAAGTTTAATCAGAAAAACCAAGTCAATTGTATCAAGAACCGTAACCAATGCGGTTATTAAAACACCATCATTCATTGTCTTTTTATGATGGCTTTGAAATGAGGCAGTAAGTATTTTAGATATTTCAAGAAATTTTTCTTCTGGGTTATCTAAGATTAAGGTGCAATTTTTGAAAACATCTGAAGTCTTTTTATCATTAAATTCAAATTGAGTTCCATATGAAGCATCACTGAATCTATCTTTGAAAAATTCAGCTTGATCTTCAGACAATTCTACTTCATCAAGAAACCTTGGATTCAGACTTGATTGAACAATAATGTGAAAAATGAACTTTTTAATTTTAAAAGATTCTTTTTCTTTACTGGTTAAGACACTTTCCTTTGGCATGGGTTCGATTTTTTTAATTAGGTATCCGTAAAAGTTTTACTTAAAAGCGAAGGTAATAAATCATTTAGTTCAAGTTGAGTATTATTGTGTTGATATTTAATTTCTTCTACTCTATTTAACAACCCTAAAAATTCATTTTGCAACGATTTATCAGGAACTGGAATTAAAATTTTCTCAAGCTTCAATGTATTTAAAGTTCTATTTCGATCAGCAGTTCCTGGAGAAGCCATTTTTAATTTTTCAACCCCTTCCTGTGTTTTGAAATAGTAATAAAGAAACTCCGGTTCAATTAATTTCAAATTTGGTAAACAAGTAATGTACCTATGTGAACCGACCCAACTATCGTACTGTTTTGGAATTAGTCCAACCGCGCCTTCCCAGGCTTTAATATTACTGAAAAGCAGATCTCCTTCTTTCATCCAATAAGGTTGTTGCCAGGTCAGATCAATTCCTTTAAAACTTGCCTTTTCAAAAAGTCCTCTCCCAAAACTTCTGACACCAATTTCATGATAAATTTTATCGGGATCAATTTCTACTTTCCTTCTATGAATCGGCGCCACCTCACTCATCGGTAAACATCTTGCACCATTAATCACCTCCCTATATTTGCTGTAAAGCAACTGGCCAATCTCCCTCTCCTGCTCTGCTCTTAGCTTTCTGATCTGATTTATTTTGGTCTCAATTTTTTCAATTCGTGATACTATTTGTTGTTGTTCCGGTAAGGAGGGAAGTTGAATGGGAAGTTTTAAGAACTTTTCCTCTCTTAAATACTTTCTATTGGTCGTCCCTTCACTTGCAGCATTGCTGAATTTTGTGAAAACTTGTTTAATGCAAAGTAACCTTAAATATTCTCTTTCAACGATTTCCTCATTAATATGATACGTCCAGAAGTTACCTGTAATTATTCCCCCATTACATTCATCGGGCACTATTCCAAAAGCTCCATTCATTGCATCAATTTTTGAAAGCAAAAATTGATTGCTTTTAACTGTAAATTGATTTTTAGTCCCTATTTCAAGTCCTTCAACCTCATCTCTAAGTTCTATACCAAGTCCTTTGGTTTTTATCGTAATTCGCTTGTATTTTAAGAAATCGTCAATTTTGACAGTATTATATTGCCTTTCCAGAAATTCTCCCAACAGAAATGTTTTCCAATTATTCATATTGTTGATATACTAATTCAAGCCACTTTCAATTTCTTTCAACAGCAGTATTACCTGCTCCTCTTTTTCCACTATTGAACGAAGTAGATCCCCCGGTTCCCGGTATTCAAATTCATTTTTCCGGTTTGGATTTTTAATGTCGAGGTTGACATTCAGTAACTTTCCGGCTTCATCGGTAAACAATATGTCTTTTAACAGGACCTTCCAGGAATTATCATTTTCCTGCCGGTCGAGCCACCATCTTTTCAATTCGGTGAACTCTTCCTGTTGGATAGGCCGGGTTTTGCTGTATTTCTTCCGGTCGGCCGGCGGTTGCAGCTCGTAATACCAGATTTCGGTTGTGGGTTTGCCGTGCTGAAAGAATAAAAGATTACAGGGAATATCAGTGTAGGGGGCAAATACGCCTTCTCCAAGCCGTACAATCGTATGCAGATTAAACTCATCAATGAGTTGCTTCTTAACCCTGGCTGCAATGCCATCGGCAAACAGCGTCCCGTTGGGAACCACCACGGCTGCCCTGCCTCCATTTAGTACAGGTGTTTTCCGTTTTAGCTTTCGCATGATCAGTTGGAGAAAAAGCAACGCCGTTTCGGCGGTCTTCTTGTCATCCGGGAAATTGTTCAGAATACCCCTCTCCTCCTCCCCGCCAAATGGCGGATTGGTCAGGATAATATCTACCCTTTCGCTGTCGCCAATATCGCGCAAAGGTTTCCGTAAACTGTTCCCGCTGTCGATATCGGGGTAATTCAATCCATGCAACAGCAGGTTCATCTGGCAAAGCAGGTAAGGCAGCGGTTTGGCCTCCCCTCCTTGCATGGATTTGCTTTGCAATATTTCCTGCTGTTCAACGGTTTTGGCCTGCTTTTTCAAATGTTCAAAGGATTCAACCAGAAATCCTCCGGTACCAGCTGCAGGATCCAAAACCATTTCTCCAATTTTCGGGTCCAGCATTTCTACCATAAATCTCACCACAGGCCTTGGGGTGTAGAACTCACCCGCATCTCCGCTTGCATCCCGCATCTCTTTCAAAATGCTTTCATACAAGTGGGAAAGGGTATTGATTTCTTCGTTGTTCGTGAAGTGTATTTCATCTATCTTGTTAATAACATCGCGCATTAGATAGCCATTGATCATACGGTTCGTCACACCTTTAAAAACCGTTGCTATAACATCTCTTCGTTCCGTCCCCGATTCGCTTTGCAGTCCTCTCAGGAAATAAAGCAAACCAGACGCTTCGTTTCCATCGGCTAACAGAACCTTTTCATTATTAATAAAAGCAAGCAAATCATCGCCGGTCAGATTTTTGTCTCCTGCCCAATCTCTCCATCTGTATGGAGCATCAATCGCCGCCCGGTAATTCTTATTTTTAAGATTAGCCTGGGTTTCCTGCAGAAATTCATTATCATCCAGAAACTTCAGGAACATGATCCAGGTAAGCATCGGCAACCGGTCGCCATCGCCATTCAATCCTTTATCTTTCCGCATTATATTGCGGCATGATTTAATTATACCCGATAAACGCTGTGCGGGTGTTTCCTTCACCAATAACTTTGCCTTCTTCTCTTTGCTCATGAATTCTTCTTCTTATAAAGTTTTTTGCTTTCTTTCAAAACTTTCTTCTCTTCACTTTCCAGTTTTCGTTTTATCTTTTTAACATCTTCAGCGGGAGGCAATTGCTCAGGCTTTACTCCTCTTTCCTGTAAAATTTTCCTCACTGCAAGGTTATTGTCGATGTGTTCTTTGGATATGGCCGATTCTCCTTTCAAATCTTTTTCTACAACATTGTGACTGGTCAATTCTGTTGCAAAATCCTTGGCTTTAATGGTCAATGTAGGGAGGAAATCGGCCAGGGGCCTGTTTTCCGGGACATTTAACTTCCGTTTCATATCTTGCGTTGTAAAACCCCCAAAAAGGGCTTTATCACCTCTTGAACGGATAATAGCAAATCCCTGTTCATCTACACCTCTTTCATATATAATTCCTGAAAGCTTCTTTTCCGTTTTCGTCAGCTTTTCTCTCGCGGAAACCCTGGCTATATCAAGCAGTCTTTGCTCTATAACTTCCTGCTTACGGGTTTGAACTGCAAAATAGGTTTGTGCAAAAGCAATTTCACTTTTGGAAGCATCTCCGTTTTGCGCAACCAGATAGCAAGCGTATCGCGTTAATATAATATCTTCGATCTCTCTTTGTGTGCCACTGCCAATCTGTACCATTTTGTTGAATTCAACGAAATGGTCAGTTACTACGCTCCCGGCATTTTCGCAAGCTTTTTTTGCTTTTTCAACTACTTTGAGGAAATTTCTCCAGTCTGAATAATTGAAAATCTCCTGCAATTCCCTGGCGCTCCAGCATTCTATCCCATGCCATAATTGGCAGCTATTTTCGAATTGCTCGAAAAGTTGTGCAATCTGCTCTTTTTTCATAAAACTACGCTGCTTCTTCGTAAAGTAAAACCTGAAGTTGTTCAATTGCCTTCCTGAAAATTTCAATTCCTCCAAAGGCATTGACAATTTCAATTTCATTTCCTTCCGCATTAATGGGAACTGAGGAAATAATATCCGGACGAATTTGATTTAAACCAAATTCGACATACTTTTCCAGTATTAGTTGTAGTATATGTTGAGCTTTAACGCTGTATTCAGCGAAGAAATCAGTCTTGTTCCTCCTAATTAAATCAGCCCTTTGTTTTCTTGTTTTAGGTTTCAGGTCATAAGCAACAAAACAAAGTAAGTCAAAGGGATCTGCTTCAGAAAGATGAGTGATATCCATGAGTTGTTCAACTGAAATTCCACAATCCTCAAGTTGTTCAAAAATAAAATTCCGCTGTTCAACATTGCTCCATTTGCTCCTGAGTTCTTCGACTGAAGGAAATAATGCTGCAATCTGTTCCCTGGCATACTGTGTAAAGTGAATTGTTCTTAATTTTCCATCGGCCCCGGTTATCTGAACGCTTTCTGCTACAATCCGGACCTCACCTTCTCTGATATAGTACTTTTTTCTTTTCTCGCCGGGTGGATGTGGGGGATCCGAAATACTAACATCCTCCTCCGAATGGGCAGGATCACTGATTGTTATATCTGTTCCTGGTTTTAAATCTCCGTTTTCATCAATTTCCTCTTCCGTAATTAATGGAGGATCACCATCAAATACCGGATCAGCAAATTTTCTTGTTGCACTGCCGGTGTAATCCAGAATAGTAAAGAATAGCTTTTCTTTATCCTCTCTTACCCTTGTCCCCCTTCCGATAATCTGCTTGAATTCCGTCATTGAATTTACCTCACGGAATAAAACAATGTTTTTGCAGGTCTGCACATCAACACCAGTGCTTAATAATCTTGAAGTGGTTACGACAACCGGTATTGGTTCATCAATATCCATAAACTTCCCAAGATGCCCTTTTCCGATTTCCTTTTCATCGGCCACAATCCTTACAACGTAATCCGGATATTGAGAAACCATATCGCTATTAAGGTTGCTGATTTCCCTTCTGAAGTGATCCGCATGTTCCTGGTTGACACAAAATACAATCGTTTTATCAAATCTCCCGTATTTAACCATGAAATCAAAAAGATGTTTGGCGACAGCCTTGGTCCTGGGCAGGTGTGATAAAATAGTATCAAAATCAGGAGTTGTATAGATTCCATCAGGTATCAACTCTCCGTTAGCATCCAGTTGTCCTTCCTGAGGTCTGAACCCAAGGGCATCTGGCTCAGGAACTATCCGATGAACAATATAAGGAGCTAAAAAGCCATCTTCGATCCCTTGTTTTAAACTATACGTGTAAAGTGGATTTCCAAAATAATGATACGTGTCGATATTGTCGTCCCTTAAAGGTGTTGCGGTCAATCCTAATTTTACTGCATCATTAAAATAGTTCAGTATTATTCTCCAATTACTATCATCAGTTGCACTACCACGATGGCATTCATCAACGACTATCAGGTCAAAAAAGTTGCGCGAAAGTTGCCGAAATGCGCCAACTCGGTTATCATCCTCAGCTAAAGACTGGTAAGTTGAAAAATATATATCACGGCTACTGGGCAATCCTTCATCCGGAACAAGGCATCTCGCATCGCCAAAAACAGCAAAATCCTTAGCATGAGGATCTGTTACCAGGACACTGCGATCTGCCAGATATAATACCTTTGGTCTTCTTTGATCCCCCCTGATATTCCACCTGTTATTCCATAGTTTATAAATAATCTGGAATGCTATGGTGGTTTTTCCTGTACCTGTGGCCAGTGTCAATAAAGTTCTTTTCCTTCCTTCAAGAATTGCCTTAACCGCTTTGTTAACGGCATTTCTTTGATAATAACGCATCTCCTTTCCAGGAACTGTAAAAAATGGCTTCAGGAATATTTGTTCAATTTCTTTTTTAATTGGTTCATCATCCTTCAACCTGTTCCATAGCTCATTTGGGGTGGGAAACTGAGAAATGAATTTCTCTATCCCCGTAATTGAATCAAATTCTATTATTTCTGTTCCGTTAGTTGAATAAGCAAATTTAAGCCCCAGGATTTGTGCATATTCTTTTGCCTGCTGAATTCCTTCTCCGGCTTCTTTGTATTTCACTTTGGCTTCAACTATGGCAATAGGAAAATTCAGTGAATAGCGCAGCAAATAATCAAAACGCCTGGCTTTCTTTCTTTTAGCCTTCCTCCCTACAATAATAATTTTCCCATCAGTAAAGTTCCGTTGCTCCAAAATCATATCATCTGTCCATTGACTGGCATAAAGTCTGGGCAGGACTTCTCTTCGGCAAGTATCTGCTTCGCTATCTGTATTATAGATATGTACAAAAGGCTCAGACATGGCATTTAAAAATAATCGGTTAAATTAATTAATTTTATGCTATTCCATCTAAAAAACTAATGTAGGTCCTAACCGACGGCTTTAGCCGTCGGAAGAAATCCTTATTCAAACCGACGGCTTCAGTCGTCAGAAAAAACTCTGAACCGATGTGTTTACCCGTCGGAAGAGAATATCAGCATCCGTCGGACTGCAATAAAAAAGAGTCACACGAATTAAAGAGACAAACCCTTATTATATCATTGGATATTAATTAATTATCATCTGCTTAACAATTTCTTAATATTACCCTGATGTTAACTTAATGTTAAGGATGGACTTTTGCACCAAAATTTACCAAACCTTAACATTATGGTAATAACAGTAAACCACAAATTAACAATCAGTTTATTTCTGATCTGGATCTTTGCGCTTCCGTTTGTATCCTATTCACAGGTAAATCCTGAAAATGATGTGAATCTCGCAGTCGATACGCTCAACGCAAAAGTTGAGACAGTTAAGTCTGATATGGACCTGGCAAAAAAACTGAAAATCTCCGGATACGTCCAGGCTCAATGGCAATTGGCCGACACGGCAGGTCAAAGTTCATCCTTTTCAGGAGGAAATTTCCCGAAAAATTCGGATAACCGGTTCCAATTAAGAAGAGGCCGCATTAAATTCGGTTATAAAGGTAAACTGACACAATTTGTATTTCAGATTGACGCCACACAAAGCGGTGTCGCACTGAGAGATGCCTATATGAATTTTACCGATCCCTGGTTGCAAATGTTTACCGTTACCGGCGGGCTCTTCAAACGTCCGTTCGGTTATGAGGTCCTCCAATCATCCGGTGACCGGGAGACTCCCGAAAGATCGAGGATCGCTCAGTCGCTCTTCCCCGGCGAGCGTGACCTTGGCGCCATGATAACAATTCAGCCACGTAAAGAGTCGAGGTTCAATTTCATCCGCCTGAGCGCAGCTTTAATCAGCGGAAATGCTATTGCGCCGGAAATCGATTCCCGGAAAGACTTCGTCGGTCAACTCGGCATTAACCGCACAACCCGCAACGAAGCGTTCAGGTATGCAATGAATGTATCCTACTATAATGGTGGCTATTTTCAGGAGACAAAGAAGGTTTATACCCTTGAATCGCTGGCAAACGGAATTTACGGATATATTGTGGATTCGACGGAAACAAACAAAGGGGAGTATGCTAAAAGGCAATACTTCGGGGCAGATGCCCAGTTCGTCTATGACTGGAAACCGGGGACGACCACCATCCGGGGCGAATACATCTTCGGCGATCAGCCTGGTTCTGCCAAATCTAACCTCAGCCCTACAAACCGGACGTTTTCCTCCACCGACCCTCTTGACACATATAACAGACATTTCAGTGGTGGATACGTATATTTTATCCAGAATATTCTCCACTCCAGGCACGAAATCGTGATCAAATACGATTGGTTCGATCCCAATACCAAAGTAGCGGGCAATGAAATCGTGTCTGCGGTGACGGTCGAAGAAGCCAGTGTTAAAACTAATTTGAGCGCCGCCGACATCATGTACTCCACCTGGGGATTCGGCTATAGTGTCCGTATCGCGTCCAATGTCAAACTAACCGCTTATTATGAAATGGTTAAAAATGAAACAACCCAACTGGCAGGCTTTGCTAAAGATGTGAAAGACAATGTGCTGACAATTAGAGCACAATTTAAATTTTAATTGTAAATTCTTAATATAAGTTCCTGATTAAAGTATTGGTTTATAAACTGTTAAATAAAATAATAAAAATGAAAAAAATAACATTAGCAATCGTATTCATGGCCCTTCTTACGCAGGTGTTCCCTCAGAATGTCAGCATCAAGGTAAAAGGGAGCGACACGGTACTACCCCTTACACAGAAAGAAGCAGAAGTATTTATGAAAAAGTTTCCCGGATCATCGGTGATGGTTACCGGGGGTGGTTCAGGTGTAGGCCTGGCAGCGCTTCAGAATGGCACAGCCGATATCGCGCAGTCGTCGCGTAAAATGAAACTGGATGAAAAAATGAAGATGCAGGACGCCGGCAAGGCCTTTACCGAGGTGATCATTGCCAACGATGCGCTGGCCGTCATTGTGCACCCTTCAAACCCGGTCACCCAAATGACCCGCGAGCAAATCGAAGGGATCTACACCGGTAAAATAACCAACTGGAAAGATGTTGGAGGTGAAGATCTGAAAATCGTTATGTATTCCAGGGAGACCAGTTCGGGTACCTATGAGTTCTTTAAGGAACATGTCATGAACAAGAAAAATTTCGCGCCGACGGCCATGCTGATGCCGGCCACGGGGGCCATCGTACAGTCGGTCAGCCAGACCAAAGGCGCAATCGGTTACGTGGGCCTGGCCTACCTGGAATCCGACATCAGGCCGGTTAAGGTCAGCTACGATAAAGGACAAACCTATGTGTCACCCACAGTTGAAAATGCTGTGAATAAGACATACCCTATCTCGCGTCCGCTCTACTATTATTACCTGAACAATGTGTCAGCGTCGGTTAAGCCGTTCATCGACTTTATCCTGTCGGCTGAAGGGCAGAAAATTGTTAAGGAAGTGGGTTATGTTCCTGTGAAATAGTATATTTGATAATAAATTACTGGGTTGAGAAAGTACCGGAAAATATGGGAAAAACTGGCTGAAAGCGTGCTCTTTTCAAGCAGCACAGTCACCAGCCTGACCGTCATCCTGATCATTGTTTTTCTCTGGAGAGAAGGTGTAGGATTATTCAACAGCAAGCCTGTCGATAAAGGATATGTTTTTGCCCTGAATCAGGCGAATCCGGTTAACACCTTGAGCGCCAAACAACTCAAAGATATCTTTAACCAGGATATTACAAACTGGAAAGAGGTCGGCGGAGCTAACGACACCATCATCCTCCTGACAATTAACGAAATACCAAACTATTTCACGGAAGAGGAGATGGGCACCGATCTGGAAAATCTTCCGGTGCTGATCGACAGGCTCATCCTGGAAAATTCCGGTGCAATTGTATTCATATCTGAGAACTATATGCCCCAGGATTTCCATGGCCGGATCCTGGATGTGGAAAAAATCAGTCTTAAGGAGTTCACTTTTGGGACAGAGTGGTATCCGACAGCAGAGCCGGTGCCTCTGTTCGGGGTGTGGCCATTGATCCTGGGGACCTTGCTCGTGACGCTCGGGGCCATCGTTTTTGCCCTTCCATTAGGCCTGGCAACGGCCATTTACCTGGCCGAGGTTTCTTCTTTCCGGATGAGGAATATTATCAAACCACTGGTCGAGCTGCTTGCCGGTATCCCATCGGTCGTCTTCGGATTTTTCGGGCTGGTGGTCCTGGTACCTCTGATCCAGCAGGTTTTCAGCCTGGATGTAGGTGAAACCGCCCTGGCCGGCAGTATCATCCTGGGGATTATGGCTTTGCCTACCATCATCACTATTTCAGAGGACGCCCTGCGAACCACGCCAAAATCGCTGAAAGAGGCCAGCCTGGCTCTTGGCGCCACACGCTGGCAAACTATGGTGCGTGTAACCATCCCCTATGCCCGCTCAGGGATTACAACAGCCATCATTCTCGGTATTGGGCGGGCCATCGGCGAAACCATGGCCGTCCTGATGGTCACAGGAAATGCAGCCATGATCCCAACATCATTCCTGATGCCGGTCCGTACCATCCCCGCTACCATTGCCGCCGAGTTAGGAGAATCCCCGTATGGCGGGCTTCATTTCCAGGCGCTCTTCGCTTTGGGCATCATCCTCTTCCTCTTTACTCTCATTATAAACTTCTTCATCGAACTGGTTAAAGGCCGTAAACATATTAAAACGCTCTGATGATGGCGATGACAAAAAAAAGGATCATACAGAAAATAGCTTTTTCAGCATTCGGAGCGGTCAGTTTCATTGTTGTGGCCGTGCTGTTTATAATCCTGGGTTTTATTGCTTTCAAAGGAGCCGGCGTCATAAGCTGGGAATTCCTGACTGCAATGCCCGAACAGGGAATGACCCAGGGGGGAATCCTTCCGGCTATCATCGGAACGGCCTGCCTGATGGTCGGAAGTATGATCTTCGCCTTTCCGGTCGGCGTACTCTCCGGGATCTATATCAATGAATATCTGAAAGACAGCTTTTTCAAGCGTTTTGTCAGGATGATGACCGATAACCTGGCCGGAATCCCTTCTATTGTCTTTGGACTATTTGGTATGGCATTGTTCGTTAATTATCTCGATTTTGGAGATTCAATCATAGCGGGTTCGCTTACGCTGGGTTTACTGGTGCTGCCCGTTGTCATCCGAACGACGGAAGAAGCCCTGAAGTCGGTCGACGATTCTCTCAGGGTCGGTAGTCTTGCTCTTGGTGCCACCAAGCTGCAAACCATCCAGAGAGTCGTCCTTCCGGTGGCATTTCCGAACATCATCACCGGCCTGATCCTCTCTATCGGGCGGGTATCGGGTGAAACGGCCCCTATCCTGTTTACTGTGGCAGCGTATTTCCTGCCCCGCCTTCCAAACAGCATCTTCGACCAGGTGATGGCCCTGCCCTACCACCTGTATGTGCTCACCACCAGCGGAACTAATATCGAAGAATCACGGCCAATGGCGTATGGCACCGCACTGGTATTGATATTGATCGTGTTATTGATCAATGTCATGGCCAGCACCCTGCGCAAATACCTCGGCAAAAAAGTTAAAATGAATTAGGATTATTGACCATGTATAAAGCGGAAGCAAAGAATGTGAACTTTTATTACGGCGATTATCTCGCTTTGAAGGATATTAACCTCTCTTTTCCTGATAAAACCGTAACAGCGCTCATCGGTCCGTCCGGATGCGGAAAATCGACGTTTCTCCGGCTCTTTAACCGGATGAACGACCTGATCGATCATGTAAAACTCGAAGGCGAAGTCCTGGTGAATGGAGAAAATATTTATTCGAAAGATATCGTGATCGATGAGCTGCGGAAAAGTGTCGGGATGGTATTCCAGAAGCCGAATCCGTTCCCGAAATCGGTATTCGAGAATGTGGCGTACGGATTACGGGTGAACGGGGTACGCGATAAGAACTACATCGAAGATGTTGTGGTGAACTCATTGAAAAAGGCGGCGTTATGGGATGAGGTAAAGGATAAACTGAAGAAATCGGCCTATGAACTGTCAGGAGGCCAGCAGCAACGGCTTTGCATCGCCCGCGCCCTGGCCGTCGAACCCACCCTCATCCTGATGGATGAACCTGCCTCCGCTCTTGATCCGATTTCGACAGCCAAAATCGAAGAACTGATCCATGAACTGAAGCAACAATATACGATCATCATTGTTACACATAATTTACAACAAGCAGGCCGCGTGAGCGATTTTACGTCGTTCTTTTACCTGGGGGAACTGGTTGAACATGATGTAACCAAGAAGATGTTTTTAAATCCCGGCGATGAAAGAACCCAGAACTATATCACGGGCAGGTTCGGTTAATGATTGTAACTCTATCAATTATCTTAAAATTTATTCAGATGAATCACCTGGAAGTCGAATTAAAAAACCTGAAATCGAGCCTGCTGGAGATGTGGTCGATTGTGATCAGCCAGCACGAGAAGGCAAAGATGGCCCTGGATAATCATGATAAGGAACTCGCCAATGAGATCCATACCAATGAAAAACTGCTCGACGCCTTTGAGTTGAAACATGATATGGACTGCGAGAACCTCCTGGTGCTGAATAACCCGGTCGCCGTCGACCTCCGGTTCGTCCTGGCCGTACTTAAAATCAATTACAACCTGGAACGCATTGGGGATTACGCCAATTATATCGCCAATACCATTCGCAAATCTGAAACCCCTTTCGACAATAAGCTTCTTAAGGATTTGAACATCGGGCAGATGTTCGATACGGCTCACCTGATGATGGTCGGAGCCTATGAAGCCTTCGATAAATGTGAAACAAGCCACGTGAGGCATTTTTCAGAGTTGGACAATAAACTGGATCAATGGAACAAGGATTCGTTCAGGATATTGAGCGAATATATACTCAAATATCCTACGGAATCAAAACAAGCCCTGGAGCTCTTCTCTATCATCCGGAAACTGGAAAGAGTCGGCGACCATAACCAGAATATTGCCGAGGAAATCGTTTTTTACCTCGACGCCAGGGTCATCAAACATAAAAAATTACACCACAAGCCCAATAATTGAACACTGCAATGATCAGGTTCACCAATCCTAACCGGCTTGCATTGCTTATCTCTGCTGCTAATTCTTTATTTATCAGCATGGTATATGGGGTCGGGATTATGGGGAATATGATCCCTTTCAGCTGGCCTTTCTTTTTTATTATCAATGCATTGCTCTTTCTATTTTCATATTTCTTTATCCGTTATATTATCCAGAATTTCATTTTTCAGAAGATCAAAGTCATTTATAAAATCATCCGTTCACTGAAATTGTCGCGCACGGAAAAACTGGAATGGCGGTCAAATCTTGGGGAGGACATGATCGGGCAGGTAAGCCAGGATGTGATGGACTGGGCTGAGAACAAAACTGCTGAAATCGAACAGCTTCGGAATATAGAGAACTACAGGCGGGAGTTCCTGGCCAATGTATCGCATGAACTGAAAACGCCTATTTCGAATATGCAGGGCTATATCTCCACCCTCATCTCAGGCGGTATCGACGATCCCGAGATCAACAGGGATTACCTGCAGAAAACAGAAAAAAATATCAACCGTCTTATCGAACTGGTCGATGACCTCGATATAATTTCCAGCCTGGAATCAGGTGAAGTCAACATGGATAAATCAAAGTTCGATATGAGGGCTTTAACCCGCGAAGTCTTTGAATTCCTCGAAGACAGCGCAAAAAGCAGAGGTATAAGTTTCTTATTCGGAAATGATGACAACAACCCGGTTTTCGTCTATGCCGACCGCTACAGGATCAGGCAGGTATTGGTCAATCTGGTCGATAATTCCATAAAATACGGGCGTGACGGGGGCCGCACCAAGGTCAGTTTTTATGATATGGACGATAATTACCTGATAGAGGTTTCCGACAATGGAATTGGGATCGAAGAACAGCATATACCCAGGTTGTTTGAGCGTTTTTACAGGGTCGATAAGCATCGTTCACGCACGGAAGGAGGCACCGGACTGGGCCTGGCTATCGTTAAACACATTCTCGAAGCCCACGATCAAACGGTTAACGTCAGAAGTTCCCCGAAGATCGGCTCTACTTTTTCATTTACACTCAGGAAGGGATAAAAAAAAGAGGGTGCCGATGAGCGACACCCTCTTTTCTATTATTAACGCGCGGACTATTTGGAAGTGAAATTTTCAAGCTCTATTTCCACGGTCTCTCCGGCAGTATCAATACAAATTTCCTTCTCGCATTCCGTATAAGAGATCAGGGAGCATTTTAAAGTGTATTTGTCAGGCGCAATACCTTCAATTGAAAAATTTCCGTCAAAATCGGTGTAAACCTCAATGTCAGTCCCCTCAACCTTAACCAGGGCCCCGGCCAGCACTTCCTGGTTTACTTTGTCTACAACCTGTCCTGTGATTTTAACCGATTTGGGGGTGAGATCGGGATTATTGTCAGCAAAGGCGGCAATCCCAAAGGATGATAAAACAACGATCGCGAAAATATTAATGGCTTTTTTCATGGCTGTGATTCTTGATTTTACTCCGCAAAAGTAAATCCTCAATGTTAAGAAATCATTAAGCCAGTTTTAGGTATATGTAAAGTTTGAGGGGGATTATAAACTGTTTTGTTAATAGGATTTTTGTGAGATGACCTTTCCCTTCTCATCGTACATCATCCAAACACCCGATTTTTCTCCTTTGATATAGGTCATATCATATCTTAATGTCCCATTCTCGTCCCAGATATACCATTTTCCATCCTTGAGGTTATCCGTGTAATTGGCTTCGGCAATTTTGACCTCCTGCTGATTCCACTTTTCCCATTTGCCGTGCATCATACCCTCTCTGAACGACCTGATCTCCTCCAGTTTTCCATTGTTAAAATAAACCTTGCTGATACCGCTTAATACGCCGTTTTGGATTTCAAATTCGGCATGAAGGGCTGAATCAGGATAATAATCGCGGGTAATGCCTGTGAAAAGCCTGCCATCCTTATCATAATAAAGCTTGTCGGCACCCTGCTGAGCCTGTCCGAAAACTACTGAGGCCATCAGCATAGCGAAAATAGAATTGATCAAGAGTTTATACATGTTTTAGATATTTAAACGAATTTAAGATTTTAATGATTAAGAAAAAATGATGCCGCAATATTCTGTCCTGAAAAGATCAGAAAAACGAATAACTGAACCGTATCTGAAAAGTAATCCCCTGCAAAAGCCTTGAAAAATACTGATCGGTAGCCATGTAAGAAATGAAAACCGCATCTTTCCAATCCGCCAGTATATTTTCCGCTTTAATCCCCACCTGGAATTTATTGTTTTTCCCAAAGCTCTTGTTGCTGTTGAAATTCAGGCTATTAAAGGGAAGGGCATAGATGTCGGGACGGTCAACCATGCCGACATACTGAAGGGTTTTCCCCTGGACATTATAGAATAGTCCGGCTTCGAAACCGTTCCAGAACCCTTTTTCCCCACCGTCATACGACAATCCCAGGTTAATGATATATGGCGCCTGTCCGGCCATATCGCGGTACTCCCCGACCGTTTCACCAACCCGCGCATTATCCACCCTCGATTGAAATTCGACATTGCTCATCCGGATAAATGACCGGGTATAGGTCAGGTTTGAGGATAAAGAGAGATTCCTGAGCTCCTGGCTGATATTTATCAGGTTGAACCGGAATTCGAGCTCGGCGCCGAAAACCTGCCCGTCGCCCACGTTTCGCGGCTGGAAAGAGCCGGCCTGGACGGCGTATTGCACGATCTCGATCGGGTTGTCGAACATCTTGCAGAAAGCGCTGACCGACACCATCTGCCCGTTAGGTTTGTATAGTTCCCAGCGAAGATCAATATTGTCGATGTCTGTCGAAACCAGGTTTCCATCCCAGTATTCGATCCCCAGTTGCTCGTCGGCATCCCGGAAAAGTCCGCCGATAAAAGTCCGGCCGCTGATCGGGTCGTAGATCTCGGCATACGATAACTCTTTGAAGGAAGGACGGGCGATGGTCCGTGCATAGCTGAAGCGCAGGTTTTGCTGCTCGTTCAAAGCATAGATGAGGTTCAGGGCAGGGAAAAAGCCAGTGTTATCCAGAACTTTTTCATTATCCGGCACGATGGTGCCCTGCTGGTTCTGGCCGGTGTACCGCTGAACATAGTTTTCAACCCTTACGCCAATAATGGCTTTGAGCCGGTCAAAAGGGCTGACCTCCGCTGAAACATAACCGGCCATGTTGCGAACACCCGAATTAAACCGGTTGGCATTATTCGGATAGAAAGCCGCTTCATAACTTGTTCCGTAATTCAGGTTTCCATTATACGGCCATAGGTTCTCCGGGCTGAAAATTTCATCGGGATCGCCGGTCAGCGGCACATTCCGGATATTGATCGCATAATTCCTGATGATAAAATCACGCTCCTTGGAGGTGTACGCTCCGCCGAACATGACCCGGGCATTTCTTTTCCACAGGTCGAACTGCCGGGTCACGCTGACAATCCCCGCATAGCTGATCTCCTCCAGGTCGCGCCATATCCTCTCCGGGAAACCGGTTTCGGTGCCGATGATAAATTTACCGTTGTCAGCTTTACACCGTGTAAACCGGATATCGGGATCATACATTTTGGATAATGTCGGCGACAGTTTCCATTCGATTTCCCATTCAGAACCGGCCAGGTTATGTTTCCCGCTGATGATAAGGTTGGTCAGCGAGCGCTGGCTGTATTCCAGGTTGTGCTGGAAACCCCCGAAGATACTCCCCTGGTCGGAGCCCTGGTATTCAAAAACAGCGGCCCTGGATTCGCCGTTCTGGAGGTGCACGATGTTGATCCTGTATTTCGAAGCCTTCGTTTTAACGGCAAATCCAGCCATGCCGCTCCACAAAACACTGCTTACCCCGAAATTACCTTTCTGGTATTCACGCACATCCATCTCAAAGGTGTTGGAATCGGTCAGGCCATAACGGCCGTACTCGGCGTTTTTATACATCTCCGTATTGCTTTTATAGGAAAGCGAGAAGTTATATCCCAGGGTGACAATATTTCCCACATGCTGATTTCCGTATGTAGCGCCGATATTGTAATCCATAAGACTGGTCTGTTCCCTGGCAGCCAGGGTAGTATTAAAACCGCCTAAAATCTCTTTGTACCGTAATCCGGCATCCCCGTTGGGATCAAGGTAAGCCTCCACAAATTGCGGAATATTTTCGGTGGCCGGAATAGCACGGGTGCCGTCGTCATACCCGAGCCAGTCGGTTTTTCCGCCTTCATAGGTCAGATAATCGCTCCGGAAATGAAAGCCGGGATTATAAGCCAACCCAAAGGCAATACTGCCTTTTCGTTCCTCAGGAAAGTCTTTAATGGCAATGTCGATCACGCCGCCGGTAAAATCGGCCGGCAGATCGGCTGAAAAGGATTTGTGAACGATGATGTTATCAATGATATTGGTAGGAAAAATGTCCATCTGGATGGTATTCCGGTCGGGATCCAGCCCGGGAATATCGACACCGTTCAGGATTGTTTTCGTATACCTGTCGCCCAGGCCGCGGACATACACATATTTCCCTCCTTCAACCGATACCCCGGTGACCCTCTTCATGGAAGCCGCTGCATCCGAATCCCCGATCTTTTTAAATCCTGTGGCTGAAATACCATCGATCACATTAGCCGATTTTCGCTTCAGGGTGAGCAAGGCATTTTCGGTATTTCTGATCCCCTGCGCCGCAATCACCACTTCGGTCAATTCCACGGTCGCCTCTTTCAGCCGTAAGTTGTCGAATAACGTTACATCGCCTTCCTCTACCCGGATACCTTTGATGATCATGGCTTCATAGGATATGAACGAAACCCTCAGGTCATAATTTCCCGCAGGGGCGCTCAGGTTGAATTTCCCGTCGAGATCGGTGAGGGTCCCGAGGGTAGTCCCTTCCAGAAAAATAGTAACACCGGGCAGGTATTCCCCGGTGGCATCATCATAAACGGTTCCACGGATCGTCCCGTTTTGGCCCTGTAAAGAGGCGGCCAGAATCAGGAAAACCAACGCTGCGAATACTTTTATTGCCCGCATAGTTTGTGTTCTAATCATTATTAAGTAACAGGATATTAAATAAACAATCTTCGTGGCCCTCCGTGCCTTCTTCATGTTTCTCAGCGTAACTTATGAGTATACGTTACACGAAGATTCACGAAGGAGTCACGCAGGATCACGAAGTTTAAAACAAATTGATTAAAGGGTTAAGCCCACTTTATTCTTAAGTCATTAAAATCCATTGAGCGCTCCTGAAACGGCCGCCCATGACCATGTCTGGAATTTGGTAACGTCGGCGCCAACGGTATTGGCTCCTTCAGCCACTATGGTTACGTAAGCGTCGCTGCCCCCTTTGAAATAATCGGTGACCACAGCACCTCCAGGCAGTGTAGCCTGAAGATTGGAACAGGTCAGTACTGCCGGGTTCAGGTCAAAATCCTGGCCTTCGGCTACACCGAAAAAGTAAATACCGGTAATGGTGCAACGGGTATTTTCATCCAGGTCCACCAATCCTTCGGCGTTTCCGGCATAAACGGTTCCGTTTTTAATGGTATGGCCGGCATTGTCAAGCGCACCTTCCGGGCCGTCAAGTTCCATACACTCGTCTCCCGGGTTCACGACGATAAAATTATCGAGCGTGCCGGCCCAGGCCTGGTCGGTATCAACCGCGTCGTCGCCCGTATTCCAGATGATCGCGTTTTTAACGGAAACGGTTCCGCCGAACCACTCGATGCCGTCATCCTGGTTTGATACGATCTCGATGTTTTCGATAACGGTTCCGGAGCCAACGCCTCCCAGGGTAAGGCCGTTGATTTCGTTGCCTTCGCCGATGTTGGCGCCACCGTGGCGGATGGAGATGTAACGCAGTACACCCGAATTGTCGGCAGCATTGTCGCCACCGTAAAGGCCGTTCTGATCCGACGGCGGAATACCCTCGATCTGCATGGATGCGGCATCAGCGGAGATAGGCGCATTTCCGAGGATCAGCAAACCACCCCACAAACCGTTGAGAACCGGATCCAGGTTCGGGCTTTCGATCATACCCGGTTCGATTTCATCGGCCACGGAGGTGAAAATAATGGGTGCATCGGCAGTGCCCTCGGCCATGATCTTGCCCCCGCGGGCAATCAGGAGAGCGGTGGCGTTAGCGCCGGTACCCGCCTGGCCTTTAACGATAACACCCGGCTCAATGGTCAGGGTAGCCCCCGAAACCACGGCAATACGGCTTTCCAGGATATATACTTTACCCGTTTCCCAGGTGGTGTTTTCAGTGATGTTTCCGGGAACGGAGATAATCAGTTCTTCTTCAACGACGTTTAAAACCGCCGTCGCTGAACCGGCCTGGTCGTCATTATCGGTTAAGGTAAGTACCACAGAACCTGCGCCTGCATTGGCGCCGGCGGTGAATGTCACCACAACGGAGCCTGATGTGCTTCCGGCAGTACCGTCGGTTTTTACCGAAGCCGTACCGTTGGTTGCTGTCACAGCAGAGGATTTAAACCCGGCTTCGGCCGTAAAATTAAAGGTCAGGTCAATAGCTGCATTGATTTCAACGTTTGCATTGGCAGGGGCAGTAACAGCCGGTGCCATGTTGTTTTCGTCTTTATCGCAGGAAGTTAAGAATGCGATTAACGATGAGAAGATCACAAAATAGAAGAGAATTTTTTTCATATCAGTATCGGTTAAATTTTTTGCAAAAGTCACGATACCAGATTAACACTTTGTTTTACAATTGTTAAGAAATTGTTATGGGTGATGAGGTTGTATTAAGGAAAGATTAATAATATATCATTCGCATCAAAAATTCCATACCTTTGCCGGGACTAAAACCATTGGATGTTATTCTGTAAATCGGATTCGGTGAGGTAAATAATCTTCGGTGTTCTGCCGGAGATTATATCTTCCATTCAAACGGGCATTTTCATGCCCTCTGTTCTATTTATCCATTTTAAAACATTTTACATCATGAGTAACGAACCGAAATCCATACACGAATTCGATTTTAATTTAATCTGCGAATATTTTTCAAGCGTTGAACGACAGGGCCCCGGAAGTCCTGAAATGACCATTAAAGCGCTGAGTTTCATCGATAACCTCACCGCTGACAGCAAGATAGCCGACCTCGGTTGCGGAACCGGCGGACAAACCATGGTAATGGCCCGGAATGTTCCCGGAAAGATCACCGGAATCGACCTTTTTCAAAAGTTTATCGACCTGTTTAATCAAAATGCAGGCAACCTGAATCTTCAGCACAGGGTTAAAGGCATCGTGGGATCGATGGACAACCTGCCCTTTCAGCCTGAAGAACTGGACCTGATCTGGTCGGAAGGCGCCATTTACAATATCGGATTTGAAAGAGGGATCAACGAGTGGCGCAAATTCCTGAAACCCGGCGGCTTCCTTGCCGTTTCAGAGGCTTCGTGGTTTACTCCCGAACGGCCTGCCGAAATCGAAGAATTTTGGAAAGATGCTTATCCTGAGATTGATACGATCCCAAATAAGGTCTTGCAGATGCAAAATGCCGGCTATGTCCCGGTTGCAACCATTGTTCTTCCTGAAAACTGCTGGATAGAAAATTTCTATGCCCCGTTGGTTAAGGCACGTGAAATATTCCTTCAGAAGTATGCCGGCAATAAAACCGCTGAAGAATTCATCGCCTCAGAACTGCATGAAACCCAATTATATTTTAAGTACAAAGCGTTTTACGGCTACGTATTTTATATCGGGAAGAAGATCTGATGATGATAGAAGAGGCTGCCTCAATGGATTGAGCAGCCTCTTTTCCTACTCTTTATTAGCAGAAAAGTTGTAAATAACCCCAAAGCTGAACGTATGGGCCAGGTCATTGTTGAAGTATTCCTGGTTTCTATCCAGCATCAGGTTATGCAGTCCATCCACAGAACCATTCAACGCAATCTCAAATTGCTTTGAAATGGACAACAACACTCCGGCCTGGACCGACAGGTTGATTAAAAAGCCGGAGGGCCAGCCTATGGCTACAGTTGGTCGCACCACACCCTTGCAAAATACATATTGAAAGGAAAGGGGTATCCTGATCTTATACTGCCTCTCCCCGGAAGATGTGTTATCTTTAGCCCAATATATCTTGTCGGAATAAATTAGACCGGTCTTCAGGAACATATGTTCAATATTCTCTTTTCTTCCCAGGTGAACCTGCAGTCCGTAATAAGGAGAATAATAGGCATTATGGTAAGTGGCGCCCGAAACGGCCTCAAGTTTCCATGAAACAATGAACTTTGAAATACTTTTTGTGTAGTTTATACACTCTGCATCCTTACATACGATATTGTGGTAGTCAATAGCAATTTTGACCATGCTTTTTTGCGTAATGTCTTCTATTTTATCGATTTCAGGGAAGATCGCGGGGGCATCCGACATGTAATACCTCATCAAACCATTAAAAGTCCTGTTTTTCTTCAGGTAGTAACGCCCGTCACTATTGACGACTTCAGTATTCCTGTCGTCAAGTTCCAGTAAATCCTGATTATCTCTTTTGATGAAGTACCGGTGAGCATTTCTTATTCTGAAAAGGTCAATTTCTCCATCGACCAAAAACTCTAAAAAACACCATTTAACCTCTCCTGACTTATTTTTAATTTGTTTCGAAACATAATACTTCCCATTGATATACCTGAAGGCAGAAATCTCATCGGGATTGTAAACCCGGGCATCATCTGATCCGATTTCTCTGAACAGGCAGAAATCCTGTTCAGGGCCCATATTCCCTGCCCCAAACAGCGTATCTGCGTCGTTGGAAATAATATAGGCTGCTTTGGAACTCCCCTGTCCATAAATTGAACCCGGAAGCAGGAAGAGAAGAAAAATCAGACTCGTTAAAACTTTCATGCTCCGGTTTGGTCAGAAAAGCCAATTGGTATAAATGCGAGTGCAATATAATTAATTTAAGCTCTCCGCACAAAACAAAATAACAGAGGCTGTATCAAAAGTAATAAACCACAAAGGAACACCAAGGATTTCACAAAGGAACACAAAGTCTATTATTTGATAATCTGATACTTAGTGCGCCTTCGTGATTTACTTTGTGCGGCCTTTGTGGTTAAATAATAGCCTTTTGAGACAACCTCAGCATAAAGTTCAAACAGAAAAGAATCCTATTCCTTCACTTTGAACTTTGAACTATTTGATCACACCCAGCTCTTTGCCGACTTTGGTGAATGCATCAATGCATTTATCCAGGTGGTGGCGTTCGTGAGCGGCAGATATCTGTACACGGATACGAGCCAGGCCTTTAGCCACGACCGGGTAATAGAAACCAATGACATAAATCCCCTCGGCCAGGAGCTTTTCGGCCATAACCTGCGAAAGCTTGGCATCGTAGAGCATCACCGCGCAGATAGCGGATTTGGTCGGTTTGATATCAAAACCGGCGGCTTTCATCTTTTCCAGGAAATAGTCGGTATTGGCGTGCAGCTTATCCTGTAATTCATTGGTTTCGGCCATCATGTCGAACATGGCTATGCCTGCGCCGACAGCGGCCGGGATCAGTGAGTTCGAGAAAAGATACGGACGGGAGCGCTGCCTGAGCAGTTCGATGATCTCCCTGCGCCCGGTGGTAAAACCGCCGATGCCACCGCCAAAAGCTTTTCCGAGTGTCCCGGTGATGATATCCACCTCACCGCGAATATTGAACAATTCGGTTACACCTCTTCCGGTTTTGCCTACCACGCCCGCTGAATGACATTCGTCGACCATGATCAGGGCGTCGTATTTCTTGGCCAGCTCGTTGATCTTGTCCATTGGAGCCACGTTGCCGTCCATGGAAAACACCCCGTCGGTAACAATGATCTTGAACCTGGCGGTTTTTGAGGCTTCGATCAGTTTCTCTTCCAGGTCGGCCATGTCGGCATTATTGTAACGGAACCGCTGGGCTTTGCAAAGACGAACGCCATCGATAATGGAGGCATGGTTGAGGGAATCGGAAATAATAGCATCCTCTTCGCCGAACAAAGGTTCGAAAACCCCGCCATTGGCATCAAAACAGGCTGCATAAAGAATTGTATCCTCGGTGCCAAAAAACTCAGCGATCTTCTTTTCGAGAATTTTGTGAATGTCCTGGGTTCCACAGATGAAACGTACAGACGACATACCGAATCCATGGGAGTCAAGGGTTTCCTTTGCTGCCTTCACCAGTTTCGGGTGGTTCGACAGGCCCAGGTAATTGTTGGCACAGAAATTCAATACTTCCTGGCCTCCACTGACCTTGATTTCAGCTCCCTGGGGAGTGACAATGATCCGCTCTTTTTTAAACAAACCGGCTTCTTCAATGCTTTTCAGTTCATTCTTCAGCCAATCCTGCAATTTTCCGTACATAATCCTATATTTTAAAGTTTTAGTGTTAAAGAATTAACAAAGTGGTGCAAAGATAATTTTTTTTAATATCAGAAAGATTCCTCTCCGCCTTCCGGCGGATCGGAATGACGAATAACAAGCATTTGAAAAGGAGGGTATTCGTCATCCGGAGCGAAGCAAAGGATCTATAAATCTCAAAATGAATTATTTAACATTTCATTAACACATATGCAACATATTGCATAATATTTTTGGTATCCCAATAAATATTCACCATTATGAAAAAGCTGCTAAAAATCTTTCTTTGGTTCGTCCTTGTTATTGTCATTATCATTGTCATTGCCGTGGGTTACATCCAGCTCACATGGAATAAAACCTTTGATGCCCCCTACCCCGACATCACAGCCAGTAACGACCCGGCGATGATCGAAAGGGGTAAATACCTGGCCTATGGCTGGTCGCACTGCGCCGCCTGCCATGTGCCGGCCGATAAAGTCAGGGAGGTGGAAAACGGCCTCGAGATGCCGCTCATCGGCGGATGGGATGAGGAAATAGCCGGTTTTGGCACTTTCCGCGCCCCCAATCTCACCCCCGATCCGGAGACAGGGATCGGCAGGATGACCGATGGCGAACTGGCCCGGGCCATCCGCTACTGCGTAAAACACGACGGTAAACTTCTTCCTCCTTTCATGGTTTTCCAGGGATTGAGCGACGAAGACCTGACGGCTGTCATCTCTTTCCTTCGCTCACAGGAACCGGTTAAAAATCAAGTTGCACCTTCCGATTATGGGTTCGTCGCCAAAGCTGTCATTGCTTTTGGTTTGCTTAAACCACAGGGGCCGAAATCCACCCCGCCGGCATCCATCCGTCCGGATACAACCGCTGTTTATGGAGAGTACCTGGCAACGAGCGTCGGCAACTGCCTCGGGTGCCACATAAAGATCGACCAGGCCGGGAACCAGGTGAACCCCGATTTCGCCGGCGGCGGAATTTTTCCTCCTACCGCTTTTTCTAAAGGTTACGGATTTGTTTCACCGAACCTCACACCCGACAAAAAAACCGGTGCTATTGCCGATTGGAGCGAAGAGCAGTTTGTAAACCGTTTCCAGGGCGGCCGCCTGCACGAGGGGAGCCCGATGCCCTGGAACATGTATTCCCGGATGTCGGTCAACGATATGAAAGCCATCTACCGGTTCCTTCACACACTGGATCCCGTCGGGTTTTCAGTGGAAAAGACCGTATATCAGCCGGGAGAGAAAATGCCTCAGTAGGTTGCCTGTCTTTCGCCCATGACCCGCTTGAAATCGGATGCGAGGTTACGGGCTACCGGCACCGGCTCTTCAAAACCTGCCAGGGTCAGCTTCAATCCCTGCGAATTGCCCGAAACTTTTTCAATCTTATCGAGGTTTACGATCCATGACCTGTGGCATTTGTAAGCAGCCGGGATAGGCGCTATCAGATCTTCGGCATATTTCATCGTGTTTCTGATCAGGGTTCTGACCATTTTCCCTTTTTTTATGTATCCGGTGGAAATATAATTCCCTTCCGATTTTATAAAGACCAGGTCATCAAATAAAATCTCCAGTTCTTCTTTGCCCCCTTCGGAGAATATCTTCAGTGCAGAGAATTGGGTTTCCACGTCGGGCCGGGGATGCAAACCGGATGTGATCATTCCGGCGCTGACCGCATTCTTCCGGTTAAGATAGCTCTGTTTGATCATGACGATCGCAATCACCGGGATGATCCCGATGGCAACCGTAAATAGCTGGAATATCAGAATATTCTGGAAAGTAAGCCTGAAGCCGATATAAAAGTGAGAATAGACCAGGTTTCCCAGCCCGATGGTAAAGAGGATAAGCAGGAAGTTCAGCATTTCTTTAAAGACCGTCCATTTTTCCTCCGAGTAAACTTTGGGAAATACCACCGGAATTAAAATCATGTCGATCATGAGAATGATAAAGGTCACCAGGCCATATCCGGCCAGGATCAGCAATTTGTCGGGCGACTGGAACTCACTCAGCCCGAATGGCTGAAAAACGGGCATAAAGAACAGAATGAAAATGGAGATCGGAAGGATGATCTTCCATTTGTTCTCCTCGTATGGATATTGCTGCAAAAGATATTTCCGGATCATTGATTTTTGTATGTTTGAAAAAGAATGACAAAGTAAAATTAAATGTTTTCACAATAAGATGTTGTTGATCCGTCTCTCCGGCCATTCCTGCGCGGGCAAAACCAGGCTGGTCAACGCCCTGCCGAAATATGGCATCACGCTCCCCAAAGTGTTGCGCTATACCTCACGGGCGCCCCGGCCCGAAGAAATTGAAGGTGAAGATTATTTCTTCCGTAGCCGAGAATACATCGAAGCGCTGCCCGGCAAAGATTTTCTGAAAGGACCGGTAAGGAATATGCTCCAGGCCTTCGACCTGAATGCCATCGCAAATCTTCTCGGCAATCATACAGGGGTCATTATTGAGATCTATCCCGGTTTATGGCCGGAACTGGTCAGCCGGCTCCGGATTCGGCTCGGGAACAACCTGAAGACCGCATCGGTATTCATGACGGCTGTCGATCCGGAACGGATCAGGCAGTTTAAAAAGAAAGACGAAATAGCAGGATTTATATCGTCAGAAGTTTATAAAATGCTTCTTTTCAGGAACAAAGATGAGATCGAAGACATTAGGATCCGTGCTTATTCGGCGGCTCTGGAAATTACCGGGGCCCTGAGCCCGCAAGGCAGAAAAGAGTATGACCGAATCATCTTTTCTGCCCCGGAAGGGCCTGATGGTGAAGATGAATGGACCCGCGGACCGGAACCTGTAGGGCAGGCTTTAATAGCACTGAATAAATTCAGAGAATTCCTGTATGAGTTTGAAAAACCTTATTAGAATACTACTTCAGCCCCAGTTTTTCAATCCTGTCCCCTACCAGGATCTGCTTCATTTCATATTCCAGTGCCGGGAAATCCGCCTTTAAAACCCGCCGGATGATCGCTCCCTCTTTCATCAGGAAGATTTCGTCGCAGGTTTCACTTAATGTGGAGAAAATATGCGAGGATATAATGACGGTTTTTCCCAGTTCTTTCATCCTGAGGATAATATCAGTAATAAGGATATTGCTCTGAATATCAACACCATTGAATGGTTCGTCCAGAATAAACACCTCATTTTCCTGCATCAGGATCGCCAGCAGTGCCAGTTTTTTCTTCATCCCCGTGGAATAGGTCGCAGCATATTGATTCAACGGGAGATCGAATATATTTTTTTCATGAATGTTTTCCGCCTTTATTCGCCTGGCATTGCACAATAACCGGATGTATTCCATCCCGGTGATTTTCTGGAAGAAATAGGGTTCCGTAGGGAGATAGCCCAGGTGGTCTTTAAGATGGCCGTAATCCGTAATAATCTCACCATCATGCTTTTCCAATCCGGCAACACATTTGAACAGCGTGGTTTTCCCCGCACCGTTCTCCCCTACCAATCCGTAAACACAACCCTTTTCGAATACCATTCGGGCATTTTTTACGACATGATGATCGCCATAATACTTATTTAAATTCTTTATCTCTATCATGCAAGAAGGGTTTTAAGCCGGATCGACGACTTCCTGTAGAAAAACGGAATGACGGCGAGAAGCAAAGGCGGAAACCAGACCGATACGACCAGGATGATGAACTGCGGTAAATTCATCGGGTGCGGATATGACGAATATTTAGCCAGGACCACGGCGCCAAGGTAAATATAGCCAAGAAGCTGGAATGCTCCGATTATCAATATCTTATCGGAATAAAAGACCGACAGGACCAGGCTTACCGGAAGGGTCAGGAATGTCGCGTAAACCAGGGCTGTTTTTATTTTCCCGAACAGGAAAATACCGGGACGACTATTGAAAATCCAGACATAGAATTCATTTTCAGGATTGAGGTAATAGCTGAAACAAACAAGGAAAACCAATATCAGCGATGCAATGCCAAGGTTGAAGTTGCCGGAGATCACCGCCATGACCGTAAGAAACCAGGCCAGGACAATCACCGGAAATGAGTTCCGGAATCCCACGGTAAATTCAAATGGCCGCTTCCCGAAGGGGGTTGGAATGGTAAAGCCGGACCGGTTGCCAACAATGGTCAACGACATAAAACCGGCAAGGAACAACGCGGCAAGGGCATGAAAATAATATTTTTCGATTACGAGAAAAGCGGCAAACGGAGCGGCGACGATGACATTTTCAAGCATCCTGACCACCCGGTAATCCTTTTTCCCGAAACAGCTTCTCAGGAACTGGTTCCGGGCCGGATCGCTTAATCTGGCAAGAAAACTGAGGCTTGCGGCCAGGTAAAGATATTCGGCGAAAGCTGTTTTTTCAAAGATGAGGACCGATGAGCCAGTAAAAGCTGCCAGGATCAGCACGCAGCCAATAACGGGATGGATCCCGAAAGCCGCCAGGTGCCTGTTGAGCATTTTAAACTGTATCAGAAAATAAAGTTTCATTTTGAGCCGGGAATTACGATTTCATCGGTGAATACCATTCCTGTCTCCTCCGCCGGCAGTTCCATCAGCCTTGCCATTTCTTTGATAATGTGTTCATTATCCATCATATTCTCCCGATCCAACAAATGTACGGTCAGTTGTTGCCGTAAGTGAAACAGCTTCCGCCTGGTATCCGGATCAAACATCCCCCGGTTGAAAAAATTGCTCTCTTCCGAATAGTTGTACGGGACATTGGTAACTGACCGGAAGACTTCCCGGCAGGCGTTGTCCGCCTGTTCCGAATTCATCGAATAATGCGACCATTGATCCATAAATCCTTCGATCTTCCATTTTTTCCGGATCGCAGGTTCTGCCAGTTCGCTTAGGTTGAATATCAGCAAGGGGTAAACCTGGTAGCTGACGCCCAGGTGAGTCAGGGCCAGGTTATTCATGAAATCGATGGTATTGCGCAACGTCTCTTCCGTTTCGCCCGGGAAGCCGACGACAAAGGTCATCAGTACCCCTATCCCCTGCGCATCGAACTGCTCGATCCCTCTTTTCACCCTGTCAATTTTCTGCTTTTTGTTCATCCGGTCGAGCTGACCCTGGTCGCCCGATTCAACCCCCATCTTTCCCATCATCAGTCCCGAATCGAGGATCGCTTTCATCTCATCTTCCGAATATTCCCCTCCGCGCATAAAACCCGCCCAGTGGTTAAGTCCCGATTTTGAAAGTGTTCCGCAGATTTCGAACAATCTTTTCCGGGTGATGAACACATTATCGTCGGTCACATGGATCATGGCGGGAGTGCTCCCGGTCCGGGATTTGACCATGCTCAGCTCCTTGCAGAGGCTCTCCGGAGAGCGCAGGAATATTTTCGGGAAAAGGCTGCAGAAATCACAGAACCGGCAACGGTATGGGCATCCGATCGATGTCCGGAGCGGTATTTTTTCCGGCATCTCCGAAATCAAATCCCATCTTGTGAAATCTTCATCGTAATCGACCTTTTCTTCCACCATGCCGGTAAAAACAAAGCCATCCTCCCCTGGCAAGCACAAATTCGGAACATTTGATAATCCTCCAATCCCCCAATCCTCAAATCCCTTACCTCCCTTACCACCTTTAAAACCCTTAAAACCCTCACTCTCAATCACCTCCAGCACCCTCATCAACGATCCGATCCCATGCTGCGCCACGACCAGGACATCCGCTTTTATTGCGGAATTGGAAGGATGAAACAGCATCTCGCTGTGCAAAGGAAAATCTTCCGGCGACGACAGGTGACGTTCATACTGGAAATAATTCTTCCAGATGTTAACCCCGCCGGCGATGACCGGGACGCCGGGCATGGCTCTCTTAACCGACGCACACAACGCTACCAGCGAATCGGTCGTGATGATCATCGTCGTCGAAATACAGACGGCGAAGATCTCTTTCCGGGCCAGCGCTTCCAATGTTAAATCATCATATTTGTTGGTCAGGATGGTCTCATAGCCATGGGCATGGAGTATCCCCTGGAGGTAAAACCCGGCGGCCGGGATATCTTCGCCGTAATCGATACCGCGGGGCAGATCAACGCCGGAAAATCCATTGCCGGCCCAGTTGTAAAACGTCGCCAGGGTAAGTTCCCTGTTATCTCTCGCCAGCCGCAGGGTAAAATCCATATTGAACTGGCGGGTATCGATGAACGGGGCGATGATGGCTATGGTCCGGGGCATGGAAAGTACTTTGTTGGATTTAGTAAGTGTTTAGTGATTAGGTGTTTGACATTTGTAAATTAAATAGCAAGAAGGGTTGCAAGATCAAATTTCCTCATTTTCAGGAAAGCATTGATCACTTTCTGTGATTTTTCCGGATCTGCCATTAATGCGGGAAGAATTGAAGGTACGATTTGCCACGAAACACCGTATTTGTCTTTCAGCCATCCGCACATGCTCTCTTCTCCGCCATCGCCGGTCAGCTTATTCCAGTAGTGATCAATTTCATCCTGTGTATCACAATCCACCGCAATGGATACTCCTTCACTGAACCGGAAAGGGTGATCAAAAGAGCTGTCCATGGCCATCATACCAAAACCATCCAAAGTGAATTGGGCATGTTTAACTTTTCCTTCTTCATCATCATCATTGGCCGAATATTTTAAAAGCCCTCCGACAGAAGAGTTTGGGAAAAGAGCTGTGTAAAAACGGATGGCTTCTTCTGCCTTTCCAAACTGCTGATGCGTAAACATGAGGGTAGGACAGATCTTTTGCCCGGTATCTTTCGGATTGCCAAGATACAACTGCCAGCTTATCCCAAAGCGGTCCTGCACCCACCCGTAACGCCGGCTCCAGGGATAGGCATCCAGCGGCATCATAGGCTTTCCCTCCACGATCAGCTTCTCCCAGGCATGATCTACCTCCTCAGTTGTCTTACAGGTAACCATGAATGAAATCGACGGATTTGGCTGGTACATCGGTCCTCCATTGAGCAACATGAACTTCTGGCCGAAAATTTCAAGAGTAATGACGATCGGATTTTCTTCCAGAATGACCACATCTTCAAAAGCTTCGCGATAAAGAACCGCAGCTTTATTCGCTTTGCTGTCATACCATAAACAAGGATAAATTTTATTATTCATTTTGGGATTAAATTAGTGGGTTGAATTTTTTACAAATTTAATACTGCCAGGCAACCATAAGACCTGTTTTTAACACTAATCATGTAAATACCCGGAAATGGACTTTCTGACTGAAGAAGAAATAATTGCAGGATGCCTGAAAAATGACAGGAAAGCTCAGAAAGCCCTTTACGATCAATACAAATCCAGGATGTTTACACTCGCTTACAGGATCACGAACAGTTTTGAAGACGCCGGGGATGTTCTCCAGGATGGATTTATCTATGTTTTTGAAAACCTGGATTCATTCCGGGGAAATTCCAGGCTGTCGACCTGGATCCATACGATCATGGCCCGGACTGCCCTTAAAAAAATCCGCGAAAGGATTGTCTTTAGCGACCTTACGGAAAATGAGGGACCTGAAACTATCGACTGGGGCGGGGAAATTGATGTCCAGTTGCTTGAACAGGCTATCCATGGTCTGCCTGACGGTTATCGTTCCGTTTTTACACTTTACGAAATCGAAGGTTTTAAACATACTGAGATAGCCGAAATGATGGGAATATCGGTCAATACATCGAAAACACAGTTGTTTAAAGCCAAGCGGATGCTAATTCAGAAACTTCGTGGCAATTAGATGGAAAAGAACCACGACATATTGAAGAAAGCGCTGGGCCGGATGAAGGTTTACGATCCTCCCGAAGAGGTTTGGAATGCTTTTGTAAAGATTACGGGAGAAGGGGATAGAGCCCTGGGTTTTCGTAAACTGACCGTCTATTCTCCGCCCGATTCTGTCTGGGATCATATCGCCCGCCGGCTTGCCTTAAAAGATCGGGGTAAAGGGGAAAAACGGAGTATTGCCATCCTGAAATGGACCGCTGCGGTCGCGGCAATTGTCATTCCTTTCGTTATCATTTTCAGTGTGACGGGCGACAGGGAAATCAGGACCCATTATTCAGAGGAATGGGTCGTGATGGCCGATATCCGCAATAACACAAGTGATGATTCCCTGTCTTACCACGTCATTGACAATAAATGCCGGAAAAAGCCCGAAATCTGCCAGTCTGATGAATTTCTCGGCTTAAAAAAGGAGCTTGCTTTTCTTGATAATTCAAAGAAAACCATTATAAACCGCCTGAATAAATATGAATCGGGCAAAGATCTCGAAGCCCTGCTGATCCGTATCGACCTGGAACGGGAAGAAATCCTGGGCAAATTGATCGCTATTTCCAATTGAGATGAAACGAGGAATTCTATACATGCTCTTTTTCTTCATCCTGGCTGGAAACTCATTTCCGCAAGTCAGGGTGCAGGTTGTTTCCAGGGAAATCAATAAAACGATCGCCTGGAAAGAGGGGATGAGTCTGGTCGTCAATGGGGATAATGCTGAAATATACTGCTCTTCAGGCTTTCATCAGGATATCGGGATCAGCATGACTATTATTTCCAAACATGAAGAACGGACAGTCGCAGAAGCCGACCTTGAAAAGATGAAATGGCTGGTTGAAGTGAAAGACAACACCTGCTTTGTCAGAAATTACATCGAACTCTCGCGGAACCAGGCCCGGCCCGAGTCGGCCTTGAAAGTCATCCTCCGGATCACCGTCCCGGCCGATTGCCCGGTCAGTCTCCATAACTATTTCGGAAAGACCGAAATCAGCGGTTTAAATTCAGAAGTGACCCTAAACAACGAATACGGGCCGGTGCTTTTGTCAGACCTGAATGGGAATACTACGGTGAATTCGGTCTTTGGAGATGTTACCATAAATGGCTCCATGGGCCATACCCGAATTACTTCCACCCATTCACAGATCGTTCTCCGTCTGAATGCTCTTTATCAATACGGCTTTAACTTCGAATTAACGGATTCTGAGATTATCAAACCAGAAGAAATGATCATCATTTATGATAAAAAAGAGAAAGGAAAGATCACGGGACAAATCAAGGGGCAAAATTCCGGCCCCGAAATATCTGTTATCCTGAAAAACTGCTCCTTAACAATCGAACAATCGAACAATTGAACAATCGAACAATTGAACAATCGAACAATCGAACAATCGAACAATTGAACAATCGAACAATCGAACACAATAACAATTTAACAATTTAACAATTTAACAATGCCGTCATTTCACCGAAATAAGCCTGTCCTTCCCCTGTACCTGATCATTATTCTCCTGTCACTCCTGGGGTTGAAACCGGGTAAGACTTTCGCCCAGGAAGAAAATGACAGCCCAGTAAATTATATTAATTCCATGGAATACGCTTTCATGATGCATGAAGATACCCGGTGGCTGTTAAAGGCCGACCTGGTGGTGAAAAATGAATATGTGAACATGAATCCGTTCAAAATATCATTTGAACACAGGATTTATAAAAGTTTGACGGCTAATGCTTCCATTGATCATGTCAACATGAACATGCCTGGCGATCATATGTATTTTCTGCCGTTGAATTTTTCCATTGAACCCCGCTGGTATTACCGGTTGAGCAAGCGGATGAAAGATGGAAATGCGGCCTCCAGCCTGTCGGACAACTATCTCGCCATGGGTGTGTCATACACCTGGTTGCTGAATTATAACCAGGTGGAATCGCCGGTCGACCGCCGGTATGTTTCGTACTACGCCAAATGGGGGATGCAGCGCCGTTACCTGAAGTACGGGCATATCGACATGGGCATCAAAGCGGGGATGATGGATGCAGCGGGCAACGGCTTCTCCCCTTCCCTGGTTCTGAATACTTTTGTGGAGATGGGGCTGGGCTTTTCGAAAGACAGGCAGGCAATGGACAGGGAAAGGCTGTGCCCGTTCCTGAGATGCTATGAAGCCGACCGGTTCATTGTCAAAACGAACCTGACCGACCTGGTCAATCTCGGCATTTTCATGGATCAAAAATGGGTGGAACTTTCTCCGCAGGTTGCATTGGAGCACAAGCTCGGAACATCGTCATTTTCACTGAATGCCTCAATCGGTGGGACTTTGGGCTATGCTGAGTTCAGTGAGGCGGACAAAGTATTGACCGACCGGTACTGGATTGGCGAAGTAAGCTTAGAGGGAAGATATTACTATAACCTGAAGAAAAGCATCCTCAACGGCCTGTCGGGTAACGGGTTGTCGGCCAACTACCTGGCTGCAGGAGGAGGTTATTGCGTGACCGATGGCCAGTATGATGAAATGATCAAAGAAACCGGCCCCCGGCTTTACCTGGCAACAGGGTGGCAACGGCTGCTCAACCGGCATTTGTACTTCGATATCCAGGTCGGGGCCAATTACAATTTCAGGCCAAACCGCGCGGGAAATGTTTATGAGCCCATGTTCCAATACGGCCTGGGGTACAGGTTCTAGCATGAACTGATCGGTCTTATCGCATATACACCGGTTTATTGTCACAGGAATCGCTGGTAGAACAACACATCCAGCACCCGGTGGAACTTCTCCCCGATCTGTTTCAGGTGGCCGCACTTTTCATATCCGGCTCTTTCAAACAACTTTATACTCGCTATATTATCTCCGGAAATGATGGCAAGCAAAACGTGTATCCCTTTCTCCCGGGCAATTTCTTCCAGGTAATCCAATGCTATTCTCCCGATTCCTCTTCCCGTATATCCGTTTTTCAAATAAAGTGAGATTTCGGCGGTCCTGTCGTAAGCCTGCCTCTTCTTATACTGCGAAAGGTAACAGAATCCGCAGCATTCCCCACCGGCTTCGATCATGTACGATTTATATCTCTGGCTATTCAGTGGAATGAACTGTTTCAGCTCATCGATCGAAATCAGTTCTGTGTAATAGGTCGAGGTCGAATTCAGAATATAATAATCATAGATTCCCTTTATGACCGCAAAATCGGCTTCTGTTATTTCGGTGAATCGGATATTCATAACCGGGATCATCGTTTAAAGCAATAAATTTAATTCAAATTACCACATATCACAATTTTCTTACTTTTGCCGCAAATTGTTAATTATTTCACAAAAACTAGATCAAAATGAAAAACATACTCGTTATCGGCTCTGTGGGTCAGATCGGATCGGAACTGACCATGCGTTTAAGGGAAGTTTATGGCGCTTCGCATGTCGTCGCCGGCTATCGTAAAACCATGCCCCCCAAAGAATTAGCAGAATCCGGCCCGCTGGAAATGGTGGATGCGACCGACGCTGCGAAAATGGCCGAAGTCGTGAAAAAATATAAGATCGATACTATTTACAACCTTGCCGCCCTCTTATCCGCTGTAGCGGAAGGCAACCCTACCATGGCATGGAATGTGGGTGTCGGCGGTGTATTTAACTGCCTCGAAGTGGCCCGTGAAAACAACTGCGCCATCTTCTTCCCGAGCTCCATCGGCGCTTTCGGCCCCTCCACCCCGCAGGATAACACCCCGCAGGATACCATCCAGCGCCCCAGTACCATGTACGGTGTGACGAAAGTGACCGGCGAGCTGCTCAGCGACTATTACTTCAAGAAATTCGGCGTCGATGCCCGCGGCCTCCGCTATCCCGGCATTATCTCCAACGTAACCCTCCCCGGCGGCGGAACTACCGACTACGCCGTTGAGATCTATTACGCTGCCATCAAGGAGAAGAAGTTCACCTGCCCGCTTCCGGCCGGCACCTTCCTCGACATGATGTACATGCCCGATGCGCTTGATGCAGCTATTGACCTGATGGAAGCCGATCCGTCAAAGCTGAAGCACCGCAATGCGTTCAACGTCAGCGCTATGAGCTTCGATCCGGAGATCATCGCCGGCGAGATCAAAAAGCATATTCCCGATTTCGTGATGAACTATAATGTTGATCCGATGAAGAAAGCTATCGCCGATTCATGGCCGAACAGCATGGACGACAGCTGCGCCCGCGCCGAGTGGGGCTGGAACCCGAAATGGAAGCTCGACAACATGACGGTCGATATGCTGAAGGTGATTGGGGAAAAACACGCGAAAGGGTTGATCTGACAACTTCTTTAAGTTCCTTCGCTCTGTTCGGGATGATACGTCATCCCGAACGAAGTGAGGGATCTCCCTGATTTTCCCTACCTTTGCCCCATGCAAATCGCCGCCCTCGTTTCCGGTGGAGTCGACAGCTCCGTGATCGTTCCTTTGCTTAAAGAGCAGGGCTATGATCCGGTTATTTTCTATATCCAGATCGGGATGGAGAATGAGCCGGGATTTATGGACTGCCCGTCGGAAGAAGACATTGAGATCACTACGTTTATCGCAAAAAAATACGGCTGCCGCTTCGAAATCGCCAACCTGCACGAAGAGTACTGGAACCGGGTGGTGAATTACACGATCGAGTCTGTCAGCAAGGGGCTGACGCCGAACCCGGATGTGATGTGCAACCGCTTCATCAAGTTCGGCAGCTTCGAGGATAAATTCGGGAAGGACTTTGATAAAATCGCGACGGGACACTATGCACAGGTTTTGGAAAAAGAGGGGCAGTTATTCCTCGTGACCTCCAAAGACCGGCGGAAAGACCAGACCTATTTCCTGGGGAGAATAACCTATCCTCAGCTTTCAAAAGCCATGTTCCCGGTAGGAGGGTTCGAAAAAGAGGAGGTGAGGGCGATGGCTGAAAGGCTGAAACTGCCCAGCGCCGGCCGGCCCGACAGCCAGGGGATATGCTTCCTGGGAAAGGTCAACTATAACGAATTCATCCGGCGTTATACCGGTGAAAAAGAAGGGGATATCGTGGAGCTGGAGACCGGGAAAATCCTCGGAAAACACAAAGGCTACTGGTTTCATACCATCGGCCAGCGAAAAGGACTGGGGCTTAGCCAGGGACCGTGGTTCGTCGTTAAAAAGGATATCCCTGCCAATATCATTTTCGTCTCAAATGGCTACGATCCGGTGTCCCAGCATAAACATGAAATCCTTCTGGATGATTTCCTTTTTATCAATGAAACGGCCGACCGCGATTATTCCGCTCCTCAGCCTGTCTTCTTCAAAATCCGCCACCAGCCGGATTTCAACGAAGGAACGATGAGGAGGATTGGGGGATTAGAGGAAGGGGAGAGGTATGTTGTTCAATCGGTGAAAAGCATTGCGGGAGTTGCGCCGGGGCAGTTCGGGGTTATTTATGATGTGGAAAAGAAAATATGCCTTGGAAGCGGAGTAATCGCCGAAAGGGAGTGATCGATATTGTGATATTATGATTTTATGAGCTTGTGATTTTGTGATATCATGATATTATGAATTTGGGATATTGTTATTTTGTGAACTAATGAACTTGTGAACTATTGATATTGTGATTTATAATCTTATGATATCATGAATTTATTATCTGAACTCTGGAATTTGGGTCAATTGAATAATATGGCAATGGAACAATTGAACAATTGAGCCAAACAACAGTTTAGCAAATCAAAACCAACTGTCATGGAAAAATTCATTATGTACAATCCTGTTAAGCTTCATTTTGGCAGGGGAGTGGTGAGTGATCTGGGAGACTCCATCTCAAAATACGGAAAAAAAGTGCTGCTGGTTTATGGCGGAGGCTCGATCAGGAAAAATGGCATTTACGAAGAAATTATTTCGCAGCTTGGCAAAGCAGGCGCTGAAGTATTTGAATACGCCGGCATCCGGCCCAACCCTGTTATTGAAGATGTGGATGTGGCGGCAGGCCTGGGCAGAGAGAAGGGCGTCGATGTGGTGTTAGCCGTGGGAGGAGGCAGTGTTATCGATTCTGCCAAGATTATTTCCATCACCATTCCCGTTTTACACAGTGGCTGGGATTTTATCAAGGGAAAGTCAAAACCGGTCAGTGCCATACCGCTATTCGCTGTACTCACGCTGGCTGCCACCGGCACCGAGATGAACCGTTTCGCCGTCGTTCAGAACAACCTGACTAAAGAAAAGCTGGGTTATGGCGACCTGCTGACCTATCCGAAGGAATCGTTCCTGGATCCGGCTTACACGCTCAGTGTGCCATCCGATTACACATCCTTCGGGATAACGG
>Ga0209717_1000787_pt1 | contig 37309 bp, 35 predicted proteins | sample AD_UKC048_MetaG_FD_184418 | JGI IMG/M metagenome (GOLD analysis project Ga0209717, IMG submission 184418) | Active sludge microbial communities of municipal wastewater-treating anaerobic digesters from USA - AD_UKC048_MetaG (SPAdes) (version 2) | ecosystem: Engineered > Bioreactor > Anaerobic >...
CATTTTTTAAAAACTACAACTTAAAACCAAAAACAAACCTCGCTTAAATGTGCTTAAACGAGGTTGTTTTTTATACTTATTTTGAAAGTTTAGTTTTTGAATGAGGTTGCGCAACAGCTACCGTTGGTGTATTCAATAAATTCCCTTAGCTGTTGTTCAGTAAAATATTCAAAAACACCATTTGAGGTCATAAAAATCGTGTTTTTGCGTCCTTCTTTTTTTACCCATTCCAGCGCCTCTGAATTCACAAATTCTAACCGATCATTTTCTTTATACTTCTCTTGGTTTATCTTGATTTGCTCCGTGCTCAAGTCAATACCAATGAATTTATTGATTTCGGGAAAATTAGTTTCTAAATAATTGAGCACGTCACCATTACCAGTTCCTATTTCTACAAGAGTGTCAAATTGTATTTCGTTTTCAAAAAACTTTTCTTTAACTATATCTAGAAGAAAAGTACAATTAGGCAAAAAATTAGTTGTGAAACTATTGTTCCAAGAAAAAACATCTATTCCTTGATTGACCCAATAATCATTATGGATTTTTGATAGTTTATCAAAATTATTTTTAGACTCTGCATTTTTTAAAATAGCAGACCGCATTTGGCGTTCCAGAATGTTAAACTTTGGATCCATAATAGTTAACCCCTGTTTTTCTAAACTAGCTGCTTTTTTTGGGAAAATAGTTATGAGAAAATTTCCAATTATTTTTTTTATTTGTTCTTTCATAATAATGAAGATAGATATTAATTTTAGATTGAAAACATTTCAAAAATACTAAATATCAACTATTTAACAAATAAATATTTTTTTTGTTAGCCGAAAGTTCCTTGAAAAGCCAGATCGCTGTTGCACAACCCCAAAAAAAGCTTCGGGATCAAAATAAAACCTAAAACATAACCTCGTTTAAGCTCTCCCGATACTTCGGGATAAGCGGGGTTTGTTTTATGCTCAAGTTAGCGTTTATAAAAATTGGTAGTCGTAAAATTAGCCTTTTTTTAAATCGTGAAAATGGTATTTAAGAGCAGTTTGTACTTCCCTTATTTCTGGAGCTAGAACCACGAAGGGGCGGCATCAAAATAAAACACAAAAAAACCTCGTTTAAACTCTTTTAAGCGAGGTTTTTTTTTGTACTCCTGTTTGGGTTTGTAAAAAATTGTACTACAAACTCAATTATTAATCTATTTTTATTGTTTATCAATAAATATTTATTATGTTTGCTGAATAATTTTAAAATCAGAAATAATTATGAAATCAAAAAACAACTTTGTATTTATTGTCCTAAACATTGTAGCTTGGCTCATATTTGTAGGCTTGAGCATTGAAGCTGGAGGCTTAATCGTTAATTTTATATTCAGTATTTTCAAACCTGAAATGGTGCATAATTTATACCAAAAGATGGATTTAAGCGAATTGTACAATAAAAGCCAATGGGCTTTTTACGGTATGTATAGTTTTGTTTTAATCATTTCGCTCCTCAAATGCATTTTATTTTATATTGTCATTATGCTTCTTCTTAAGCTAAATCTTGAAAAACCTTTTAATGCTTTTGTTTCAACACAAATTACACGAATGAGTTATTTGACTTTTTCTATTGGGCTTTTGAGTTATATTGCTCGGGAAATAGCTAAAAGAATAGCATACTACGGCTACGAAACTGAACAATTAAATCAATTTTGGGTCGATAGTCAGGCTTTTATTTTGATGGCAGCTGTAGTTTATGTAATTGCAGCTATTTTCAAAAAAGGAGTAGATATTCAAACCGAAAACGACTTAACTGTTTAAGCTATGCCAATAATTGTAAACTTAGATGTGATGATGGCGAAACGTAAAATTTCGCTAAACGATCTTTCGGCAAAAGTAGATTTAACATTGTCCAATCTTTCCATCTTGAAAACAGGAAAGGCAAAAGCGATTCGGTTCAGCACTTTAGAAGCCATTTGCAAAGCCTTAGATTGTCAACCAGGCGATATTTTGGAGTACGATAACTCAGAAAAATAAAATATTTTCAACTTTTATACTTAATTTTAGGCTTTAAAATAACCTATAAAAATTCTCCAAATGGCTACATTTAGCAAACAACTTTCTTTTCGATGGTCAGATTTAGACCCCAATTTTCACTTGCGCCACAGTGTTTATTATGATTTTGGAGCGCAGCATCGTGTCGAAATCCTGGAAGAATTAGGATTGACTTTGAGAGTAATGCAAAAGGAACATATTGGTCCCATATTATTCAGAGAAGAATGTGTTTTCAGAAAAGAAATCAAGCTTTCCGATGTAATTACGATGCAGACCAAAATGGCAAAAATGAATGCCGATGCTTCCCGCTGGTCAATCGTTCACGAGTTGTATCGAGACGCTATTTTGTGTGCTGTTATCACGGTAGATGGTGCTTGGATGGATACTAAACTCCGAAAACTGGCCTCTCCTACTCCACAAATTGTGTTGGATGCGCTGACAGTTTTCCCAAAAACAACTACTTTTACAGCTTTATAATTCATCAAAATCTATCCCAATTATGTTCAGCATTGCCCAAATAAAAGAAGCGCATTCCAAGGTTAAATCTGGAGCAGATTTCCCTGCCTACATTCAGGATTTAATTGAATTGGGTGTTCAGGGTTATGATATCTTTGTGAACGACGGCCACGAAGAATATTTTGGTGCTGATAATTATCGAGTAGCTGCTCCTGAAAATTACGACACTATTCCTGTTGCACCCTTGGCCAACAAAGAACGTTTTATCGAATTTCTGGTGATGCACCAAGACGGTCAAACGGATTATCTAACTTTTTGCAATCAGGCAGCGCTTTGTGGTATATCAAAATGGAGCGTCAATATTGTCGAAATGACTTGCACCTATTTTGACCAAACTAACTCCGCCCTCATAGTCGAAAAAATTCCAACTTAGGATTATAATAATCAATTTTTATCAATATCCCAACAAGAATCATTTTCACTAAGTTTAAATTTTTCTCGCCAATATAGGCTTTTAAAAAAGTTTGATTCATTTTATGCTATATACATAAAAATCTTACCTTTGGATGTAATTTTTTTTAGCAATGAATAGAGCATTAAAATACTATAGAATTATTTGGTTTAAGCATGATTTACCTGCTGGACTTTCTGTTTTTCTAGTTGCTTTGCCGCTTTGTTTGGGAATAGCTTTGGCTTCGGGAGCTCCATTATATTCTGGAATCTTGTCGGGAATTATTGGAGGATTAATGGTTTCCTTGCTTAGCGGTTCACAATTGGCTGTTTCTGGTCCAGCAGCAGGATTGACCACAATGGTTGCAGCAGCGATTATTTCGCTTGGAGATTACAAACTTTTCCTTCTAGCTGTTGTTATTGCGGGTCTATTTCAAATTGTATTGGGAGTGCTAAAACTGGGCGCAATTGCTAATTATTTTCCGTCGTCGGTTATCAAAGGAATGCTGGCAGCCATTGGAATCATTTTGATTTCTAAACAAATTCCATTAGCATTAGGATATGACCAACCCGATTTTTGGACCAGTGGATTCATTCAATTATTTTCGGCGGATAATTTTTTTGGCAATATCGAAAATTTCAACCTTCACATTACAAGAGGAGCTATTCTGATTACCACACTTTCGTTATTTGTGCTAATTATTCTTCAACAGCCCTTTGCCAAAAAATGGAAGGTTGTTCCGGCTCCATTAATTGTAGTGATTATTGGTATTATTACTAATATTCTCTTCACCAATATGACATCGGAATATTCCCTTAGACCCACTCAATTAGTAGCTATTCCCTTAAATATTTTCGAAAGTATTTCCTTTCCAGATTTTTCTAAAATATTTTCTACTTCTGAAATTTGGAAAAACGGAATACTAATTGGATTGCTCGCCTCATTAGAAACTTTACTCTGCATTGAAGCTGTTGACAAATTAGACAAACGGAACCGAATTACGCCTGTCAACAAGGAACTTATCGCCCAAGGAATTGGCAATATGACATGTGGATTGCTAGGTGCAATTCCTATGACAGCAGTAGTAGTAAGAGGTTCGGCCAATGTTCACGCGGGTGCTCGAACTAAACTTTCGGCTTTTACACACGGATTATTTTTATTGTTAGCCGTTTTATTAGTTCCCTTTTTATTGAATAAAATACCGTACGCTTCACTCGCTTCGATTTTATTAATTACAGGTTTTAATCTAACACCGCCAACTCTTTACAAAAATATGTGGAGTTTGGGACGCAAACAGTTTATTCCGTTTTTGATTACCATTTTGGTTATCCTCGCCACTGATTTGCTGATAGGTGTGAGCATCGGGCTATTGATTTCGATTTATTATATCGTTCAAAGTAATTTTAAAATTGAATATAACATTACTCAAACGCACCTTTTAGGTATAAAAACCCAATACATCAAACTAAATCACAATGTTACATTTCTGAACAAGGTAAAATTGCGAAAAGCTTTGGATGAAGTTCCAGAATATTGCGTTTTGACAATCGATGGCAGTGAAAGCCGCCAAATTGACTATGACATTTTAGAAATCATAAGCGAATTTAAAAGAAAAGCCCACGACAGACACATTGAATTACACTTGTTAAATATCGAGAATGTAAAAGTGATGCAGTATAATAAATAAATTATAAAGTAATATAGGATTTGAAATTTACCTTTACCGATTAAGCGACCAACTTGAACCCCACATAAAATAGCATAATTGCAATCGCATTCCTAAGCATTAAATCGGGTAATTTTCCACTCAGCATACTACCTAAATAGATTCCCGGCAAAGAACCCAACAATAAATGTCCTAATATATTTAGATCTAAATTTCCCATTGTGGCGTGACCCAATCCTGCCACTAAAGTTAATGGAACCGCGTGAGCAATTTCAGTTCCAACTAATTTTGGAGTTGGCAAAAGAGGATAAAGAAAAAACAAAGTGACTGTTCCTAAAGCTCCAGCTCCGATTGAGGTTAAAGTAACTGTTGCTCCCAACATAACCCCTATGGCAACTGTCAATAAATTTTGAGTTTTACTTTCGCTATGAAATTTATCGCCAGCGTGTCTTTGAGAAATCACCAAAAGTTTCTTTTTGAAAATAATAGCAACCGAAGTAAACAATAAGGCCCAACCCAAGCTGTATTTAATAATTTTATTCAAAACCTCTAAGTCTGTTTTCAAATTGTGAAGTATCCACAAAGTCAATAAGGCTGCAGGAACACTACCAAGTGTAAGCCAACCGGTTATTTTCCAGTTAATATTTTTCTTCTTGTTGTGAACGAAAACACCCCCAGATTTAGTAATAGCAGCATATAACAAATCGGTTCCAACTGCCGTCGATGGCGGTATTCCAAACCATATCAAAATAGGGGTCATCAATGAACCACCTCCTACGCCGGTCATTCCCACAATAAAACCTACTACTAATCCTGCAACAATTAATCCTACTAAATCCATAGATATTATATTATTTTTTGCAAATCTAAAGAAAAAGCGATACAATACAATACTATTTTGGATTTGTTCTGCCGTTTTTTGTTGAATAATTTTCAACAATCACGGTTTCATTCCAACCAAAAAAACTTCCTTTTTTAAAATTTTAGCTAAAAACAATTTTTTAAGAACATTAATTGAATATAATTAACTTTTTTAAGAAATTTAAAACAAATTTATAAATAACTCTATAGACCAAATAGAATTAAAAATAAAGTAAAAAAAAGGTATTCGAAAATAAAACATCAGATTAATCGTAACTTTTATGTAAAACTTTAATGAAAAACGTTTAGTTTCAACTCAATTTGACATCAATATGCTATGAAATAAGATTAAATCAATTCTCCGTTTCCAACCAAGTCATAAAGAGTTTATATCCAATAGTAAGTATAATTGCTCCTAAAAATAGTCCGATAAAACCGTTGTAGATAAATCCCCCTATTGCTCCTAAAAATATCACTAACATTGGTGCTGGAGCGTTTCTTCCTAATAAAATGGGTTTCAAAACATTGTCTGCTAAGAGTGTAATTCCCAACCAAATCGCCAGAATTATTGCTGTTGTAGAGTCCGAAACTGAAAACATATAAATAGCAACTGGAATGGCTATAGGCCCTACTCCAACCTGTACAATGGCAAGAATAAGACATAAAATAGTCCACAAACCTGCAAACGGAACTCCAGCAATAAAAAAACCTAAACCTGCCATTGTTGTTTGAATAACAGCAACACCGAGAATACCTTTTACCACATTTCGAATAGTCAGAACAGTTATTGTAGCAAAATTTTCACTGTTTTTACCCACTAATTTTCCAAATATTTTATGGGTAACAACTACTGACGAATCAGCATAAATCAATAAAACACCCGCAATAATTATGGAAACAACAAAAGATAAAATTCCTTTAGTTATACCTGCCAATGCTATCAATAAAATTGCACCATATTCTTTTATTTGATCTGAATACTTTACCACAGCATCGTGCAAATTTTCAGAAGCCAACTGCCAAAAATCAACAATCGGTTTTGTTATAGGCGGCCAGTTTGCCGTACTTCCTCCAGGAGCTGGAATCAGTGGCTCGCCAGCTTCAAATAAGTCACGAAAGTGATTCACCCCTTCAAACAAAGAATACATAATCAAACCACTCGGAATTATTATAAAACTCAACATAAATAAAGTTAAGACGATTACAGCCAAAATCTTTCGACCCTTAAAAACCTTTACGAAAAATTGATGAATTGGATAAATGGCAATTGCAATAACTACAGCCCAAATAAGAATTAAAACGAATGGTTTTAAAATATCAAAACACCACATCAACAGCATTGCTAAAACACCAAGTCTAATGATTGTATCTACAATTTTTTCGAAGCTAAAAGCCGAAGAATTTATTCCTGAAGATTCCATTTGATACCGTTATTTGAGTTAATAATATGTAAATATAAAAAATGTACCGTGAAAAATAGAACTCAAACTTCTATATTTGTTCAATAAATTGACTCTCATGGAAGAATGTATTTCGGTTTTTGATATGCTAAAAATTGGCGTTGGCCCATCAAGTTCACACACGCTTGGACCTTGGCGCGCAGCCGAACGCTTTTTGGGAGAATTGAGAAGTGAAAACCTCATTCATTCCGTCAAAACTATTAGAGTAGATTTATATGGCTCGCTTTCCTTAACGGGCAAAGGTCACGCTACTGATTTAGCTATAATGCTGGGTTTAAGCGGTCAGGATCCAGAATATATTCTTGTTCAAAATATTGATAAAATAATTAACGAAATCAAAGACAATAAAATACTTCTTTTGGGTAATGAAATAGAAATTCCCTTTTCCTTTGAAGAAGCCATTGTTTTCAATAAAAACTTCCTTCCTTTTCACGCTAATGGGCTAACGTTTACTGCTATTTCATCGAATAATACCCAATATTCTTCGACCTACTACTCCATAGGTGGAGGATTTGTTGTTGTTGAAGAACGCGTCAATGCTAAAAAGAAACTGCAAATAAAATGTGCTTTCCCGTTTCCAATTCAAAATGCCGATGAATTATTAAAATATACTTTAGAACAAAACAAAAGCATTTCGGAGATTGTTTACGAAAACGAAAAATCGATGCGTTCCGAAGCTGAAATTCATCACGAATTAATGCGCATTTGGAACACGATGCTCGAATGTATGTATATCGGTTGCCATTCCGAAGGGATTCTTCCCGGCGGTTTGAATGTACGCCGCAGAGCATTTGATATGCACCAACATCTCATTGGCTTGGCCAACTATGATTCCCCACAAACTTGGTTAGAACAAATTCGAAAGACTGAAGTGAAATTCAGACAAATTCTGAAATGGGTTTCGTGTTTTGCCTTGGCTGTCAATGAAGTCAACGCTGCTTTAGGCCGTGTTGTAACCGCACCTACTAACGGAAGTTCGGGAGTAATTCCTGCCGTTTTAATGTATTATTTAGTTATCGAAAATCACGAAGCTGGCGAAAAGGAAATCAAACAATTCTTGATGGTTGCTGGAGAAATTGGCAGTATTTTCAAAAAAGGCTCCACTATTTCAGCTGCAATGGGCGGTTGTCAGGCAGAAATTGGCGTTTCCTCAGCCATGGCTGCTGCTGCTTTATGTGAATTGATGGGAGGAACTCCAGCACAAGTTTTAATGGCCGCCGAAATCGCTATGGAACATCATTTGGGTTTGACTTGCGATCCTGTGGGTGGTTTGGTCCAAATTCCTTGCATCGAAAGGAATACGATGGGAGCAATCAAAGCAATAAACGCCGCCGAATTAGCTTTAGAAACTGATCCGAAAAATGCAAAAGTACCTTTGGATAAAGTAATTGACACGATGTGGCAAACGGCAAAAGATATGAACAATAAATACAAAGAAACTTCGGAAGGTGGTTTGGCAATTGCGGTTAATATGTCCGATTGTTAGACAATAATTCAAAAAACAATCACAAATAAACTATTTTTTGTAAAATACAATTTCTTTACTAACAGAATATTGCTGTCATTTGCAATCTCAAAATAAATCAGAATGAAAACGACGGCTCCTGATGAAAATTCAACAAAAAAAAGCATCTTAGATAAAACCATCACCACGCGTGAGGTTATTTTTATGTTTTTTGTGGTTTTATGTTTGTCTCCCCTAATTTCGCCTCCCATCGCATTACTAATGGGACTGATTATTGCTCAATTTATTGGTCATCCTTATTTGAATTTAAATCACAAAGCAACCCATATTTTATTACAAGTTTCAGTCGTTGGACTAGGTTTTGGAATGAATGTAAATAACGCATTAAAAGCCGGAAAAGAAGGTTTTATACTCACAATTGTTTCTATTATTGGAACTATCTTAATTGGGATTTTCTTAGGTAAAATATTAAAAATTGAAGAAAAAATTTCGTTCCTGATTGCCACAGGAACAGCTATTTGTGGCGGAAGTGCTATTGCAGCTATTTCACCAGTAATTAAAGCTAACGAAAAACAAATTTCGGTGGCTTTAGGAACAATTTTTATCTTGAATTCGGTGGCATTAGTAATTTTTCCATTTATTGGACATTATCTCAATTTATCCGAAACGCAATTTGGTTTGTGGTGTGCAATCGCTATTCACGATACAAGTTCTGTTGTGGGAGCGGCTGGAAAATATGGAGTTCACGCTCTAGAAGTGGCTACTACAGTAAAATTAGCCAGAGCTTTATGGATTATTCCAATTGCGCTTTTATCTACCTTTATTTTCAAAAATAAAGATACCAAAATCAAAATTCCCTATTTCATCGGACTGTTTATTTTGGCAATGATTGCCAATACGTATATTCCATTAGTTCAAAATTATAGCCATTACATCACTGATTTTGCGAAAGCCACTTTGACTTTGACGCTCTTTCTAATTGGTTGTGGTTTGTCTCGAAAAGTATTGGTTTCTGTGGGTTACAAACCTTTAGTGCAAGGCATTGCTATTTGGATTATCATCTCCGTTTCAACATTATGGGCTATTATTTCATTGATTTAATTTGAGAAGTAGTATGCTAAAAAACAGCCGAATACAATACTTTATTTTAATACTAATTGTAATTGCTCTTGGCATAACTTCCAGAAAAATGGATGGAGTTCCAACGTTTTTTGGCGACACACTTTATGCTGTGATGATTTATTTTGGAATGCGAATGTTCTTCATCAATTTAAACTTAAAAAAGACAGCGATTTTGGCTTTGCTTTTTTGCTTTTGCATCGAATTCCTTCAACTTTATGATGCCGAATGGATGTTGGAAATTCGAAGATCAACATTAGGTCATTATGCACTTGGACAAGGGTTTCTTTGGAGTGATTTGGGTTATTATACCCTTGGGATTATAATGGCTTTTTTGATTGATTTTATTTCAAAAAAACAATACCATTCTAAATAAGGAAAATTATAGATCTATAAATATGAAATTTAAATTTTAGTGAACGAGGATTGCAAGTGAAACTAATTTTTACCAGCCATTATTTAATCCTTGCTCTAAAGCTTTTTTGTATTTTTCAATATCAAATTGATACAAGTCCGGGGCTTTGTGTGCCCCTCCTTTTCTGCTTTCGTCTAGTTTTTGGAGAATGTCATAGCGCAAAATTTTTCTGTAAAAATTACCTCGATTTAGTTTTTTCCCCAAGATAGTTTCATACAATTTTTGTAGTTCTGGCATGGTGAATTTTTCAGGAAGTAAATTATAGCCTATGGGTTTATCATTTAATTGTTTTCGAAGTCTAATTAAAGCTTTATCAAAAATAGCACGGTGATCCATCATAAATTCCGGCAAATCATTTATTGATTTCCATTCGCAAGCATCTGAAAACTCGTCAAGTTTTATATTTACATCCGAATAATTAACTAGAGCATAAAATCCTATCGATAAAAATCGTTGTTTGTTCCAAATCCCATCAGGATAATCTTCAAAAAACCCTTCAGAACGATTCAAATCACTGAAAACCCTAAATTGTTGCAAATAAATACTCTCAGCTCCAGTTCGATCTCTTAGAATTCTGTTTGCTGCTTGGTTTATATTTTCATCTTTCAAAATATATCCACCTGGAACTCCCCAATGTGTACTATTTTTCATTTTCAACAGCAAAACTTTTAAGGTATTATTGTTAAAACCAAATACAACACAATCAATAGAAAGATTGGGCAAATAGATTTCCCAAGCTTTCTGTGATCTGTCTTCCAGTATTTTCTGTAATTCCATATCTAAAAATTCTTTGCAAAACTACTAATTTGATTTTAACTATCAATAAATGAATTAGCTGTTAAAAAAAATAATTTAATTTTTATTCAAATATCAAAAAAAATAATTAATATTGCTTCATATTGAAGCAATGAAAATTATTAAATTAAAATTTATACTATGACAAACCACACCATTAAAAAATTAGCAAAGATTTCAATTCTTTCAGCACTAGTATTCTCAGGAATTGCTTGGAAAAAAAATCCTGAAAAAATAATCGATAAAAAAAATCCAATCATTACTGTAAATGGTTTGGATTTTAAAGATTTGAATAACAATGGTAAACTAGATAAATATGAAGATTATCGCTTACCTATAGCTGATAGAGTTCAAGATTTATTAAACAAATTAACTGATGAAGAAAAAACATCTTTGTTAGTCGGAATGGGAATGCCAGGTTTTGACACTACCACTTTCACCTTTACTCCAGGTGCCGATAAAGGAAAAGTTGCTGGTGCAGCTGGTGGAACAAACGCCATAAAACGTCTTGGCATTCCACAAATAATTGTTTCAGATGGTCCTGCAGGAATACGAATAAATCCAACTAGAGATAATGATACCAATACTTATTATGCAACTGCATTTCCGGTAGGAACAGCTTTAGCATCAACTTGGAATGAAGTCCTTATCAATAATGTGGGAAAAGCAATGGGTAATGAAGTCAAAGAATATGGAGTGGATGTTTTGCTTGGACCAGGAATGAATATTCATAGAAATCCATTGTGTGGCAGAAATTTTGAATACTATTCAGAAGATCCCTTTTTGACTGGAAAAATTGCTGCTGCTATGGTAAATGGCGTACAATCTAAGGGTGTGGGAACTTCTATCAAACATTTTGCTGCCAATAATCAAGAGAGAAATCGTATGGGGATAAATGCTCATATTAGCGAAAGAGCAATGCGTGAAATTTATTTAAGAGGTTTTGAGATCACTGTTAAAGAAGCCCAACCTTGGACAATTATGTCGTCATATAACTTAATAAATGGAACTTATACCTCCGACAGAAAAGATTTATTAAGCACTATATTGAGAAACGAATGGGGCTTTAAAGGAATTGTAATGACCGATTGGTTTGGAGGATATCACAGTTTTATGTCTCCATTTTCACCAAATACAGTTAGTGATGTTGTTGCACAACAAAATGCTGGAAACGATTTATTAATGCCCGGAATGCCAAACCAAAGTAAAGATGTTTTATCCAATATTAAATCTGGGAAAATTTCAAAATTAATAGTTGATAGAAATGTAAGTAGAATTTTGGAATTGATTTTGAAATCGCCAGCAATGAGCAATTATAACTATTCCAATAAACCCAATTTAAAGGAAAATGCAGAAGTTACAAGACAAGCAGCAGCTGAAGGAACCATTTTGTTGAAAAATAATACTGTTTTACCTTTTACTTCAAAATCTGCTCCATTAGCCGTTTTTGGGAATACTTCTTATGATTTTATTTCTGGCGGAACTGGTAGTGGAGATGTAAACGAAGCGTATTCAATTTCTTTAATTGATGGACTAACTAATTCAGGGTTTGCCATCGATAATGACATCGAGGGTCTTTACAAACCTTATGTAGCCGATCAAAAAGCAAAAGAAATGGCTCGTCGTGAAAAAGAAGGTGGATTATTAGCAACTCCAAAAAGAATTTTAGAATTAGAATTAAATAAAGATCTTATTGTTAACAAAGCTAATTCATCAGAACTTGCAGTTATTACAATTGGCAGAAATGCTGGAGAAGCGGCTGATAGAAATGTAGATTCCGATTTTAATTTGGCTCCAGACGAAGTTACTTTAATTGATAACGTATCGAATGCCTTTCACGCTCAAGGCAAAAAAGTAGTAGTTATATTGAATATTGGTGGAGTAATTGAAACTGCTAGTTGGAAAGACAAAGTAGATGCCATTTTACTTCCTTGGCAACCAGGTCAAGAAGGAGGAAATTCTGTTGCTGATGTTTTTACCGGAAAAGTAACTCCTTCAGGAAAGTTATCAATGACTTTCCCAGTAAAATACGAAGACACACCATCTGCTAAAAACTGGATTGGAACTCCTGCCGAGAATCCTACAAGCGTAAATTATGAAGAAGGCATCTATGTAGGTTACCGTTATTTCAATACGTTTAATGTGAAACCCTCTTACGAATTTGGTTACGGATTATCTTATACAACATTCGATTATTCTGATCTTTCGCTAAGTTCAAAAACATTTGCAAATAAAATTACTGTTTCTGTAACTATCAAAAACACTGGAAAAATCGCTGGAAAAGAGGTTGTAGAATTGTATCTTTCTGCTCCTGCAAAATCAATTGATAAACCAAAAGAAGAATTAAAAGCCTTTGGTAAAACCAATTTATTGCAACCTGGAGAAAGTCAAACCATTACTTTGACAATTAATCCTAAAGATTTGGCTTCCTTTATTCAAAACAAAAATGCTTGGATTGCCGAAGCCGGAAAATACAAAATAGCAATAGGTTCTTCTTCGTTGGATATAAAAAGAACGGTGGAATTTTCATTAGCAAAAGAAATTATAGTTGAAAAAACGAATCCTGCTTTTGCACTTGACACAAAATTTACCGATTTGAAACATTAACTTTTTTTCAAATAGTAAAATTAAAAAGGATTCGATTTTTCATTGAATCCTTTTTTTTGTTCAATACGAATTTGTTTTATTACTTTTACACCTTATAAAATTAACTATGTCAGTAGCAAAAAAAGATTACAAAAGAATCACCACAAAGTCATTAATAGAAATGAAGGCCGATGGACAGAAAATTTCCATGCTTACCGCTTACGATTTTACAATGGCAAAAATTGTTGACGTTGCAGGTGTTGACGTAATACTTGTAGGAGATTCTGCCTCGAATGTGATGGCGGGTCACGAAACGACTTTGCCAATCACATTAGACCAAATGATTTATCATGCATCGAGTGTGGTTCGAGCCATTCACAGAGCATTAGTTGTAGTCGATTTGCCTTTTGGAAGCTATCAATCGGATCCAAAAGAAGCTTTGCGTTCTTCTATCAGAATTATGAAAGAAAGTGGCGGACACGCAGTAAAATTGGAAGGTGGAAGCGAAATCAAAGAATCTATTAAACGAATTTTGAATGCAGGAATTCCTGTAATGGGACATTTGGGTTTAACCCCACAATCAATCTATAAATTTGGAACTTATACGGTTCGTGCCAAAGAAGAACAAGAAGCCGAAAAACTATTAGAAGACGCAAAACTTTTAGAAAAATTAGGCTGTTTTGCCATAGTAATCGAAAAAGTTCCCGCTGATTTAGCCGAAAAAGTAGCCAAAAGTATTTCGATTCCCGTAATCGGAATTGGTGCAGGTGGCGGAGTGGACGGACAAGTATTAGTGATTCACGATATGTTGGGAATGAATAATGAATTTAGCCCACGCTTTTTGCGTCGTTATATGAATTTATACGAAGGAATGACCACCGCCATTGGGCAATATGTTGCTGATGTGAAATCTTGTGATTTTCCAAATGAAAAGGAGCAGTATTAAAAATTAGCTTTTATTTCAAATTCCTCTTTAATAAAAACATTTTCTATGTCAACATTTTTCAATACCACCATTGTTATTCCCTGTTATAATGAGGAAAAAGGAATTTCGAATAGTGAATATTCTACCTTTTTGAATAACAATCCAGAGGTATTAATTTGTTTTGTCAACGATGGTTCTAAAGACAATACTCTTGGAGTTTTGAATGTTTTAAAGGCAAAACACGAAACCCAAATTCACATTCTTTCACTCGAAAAAAATTCAGGCAAAGCCGAAGCCGTTCGTGCCGGAATTAACTATTGTAATGCGCAATTTCAACATCAATACATAGGTTATCTCGATGCCGATTTGGCAACCACATTAGAAGAATTTATAGATCTTAGAAATTATTTGCAAGGCGAAATCGTTTTTAGTTTTGGTTCTCGAATCCGGAAAATTGGTTCTACCATCGAACGTGAAAACAGCCGATTTTTGATAGGAAGAGTTATTGCAACCTTCATTTCGAATATTCTTGACATCAAAGTTTATGATACGCAATGCGGTTCGAAACTTTTTACCAGAGCCATTTCGGAACAATTATTTCAAAAAGAATTTATTTCCAAATGGTTGTTTGATGTAGAAATATTCTACCGCATGATTCTGCTTTTCGGAAGAGAAAAAGCCATCCTAAAAATGCTTGAAATTCCTTTGAAATTATGGGTCGAAAAAGGCGATTCTAAAGTAAAACTGAGCTACGGATTTAAACTTTGGTTTGATTTGTACAAAATCAGATGTGAATACAAAAAACTTGAGCAGCAATTATCTAATCCAAATCTAAAATAAATGATTTCAGAAAAGCTAAAAAACCATTCCAAAATACTTTCTGTTTCGGTAATTCTAATACTAATTTTTAGGCTGTTGTTGACAATAACAATTCCTTTATTAGACAAAACGGAATCACGTTATGCCGAAATTGCTCGAATTATGCAAGAAACGAAGCAATGGGTCGTTTTACAAATAGATTATGGTGTTCCGTTTTGGGCAAAACCACCTTTATCAACTTGGCTGTCTGCGGGAAGTTTTGAAGTTTTTGGTGTAAACGAATTTGCCGCTCGATTTCCTTCTTTTTTATTGAGTGTCATCCTAATTATCATTGCTGGAAAAATAGTAAAAAAGGACGGATATTCTTTTTATCTTCCAGGTTTTATTTTACTTACAATGCCTGAATTCCTGATACATACAGGGGTTGTCTCAACCGATACTTCGCTTGAATTTTGCATTACCATAATGATGATTTCCTTTTGGAAAACAATGCAAAGTGAGACAAAAACCTATTGGAATTACGTGTTTTTTATTGCTCTAGGATTTGGATTTCTGGCCAAAGGACCACTAATTACAGTACTTACTTTTCCTCCTTTATTTTTATGGTGTTGTCTAGATTTGCAACGATTTAAAGCTGTTTTTTCTAAATTTTCAATTATTCTTGGCATATTAATTACAGCCATAATTGCCCTTCCTTGGTATTATTTTTGCGAGCAACAATCACCGGGTTTCCTTGATTATTTTATCGTTGGCGAACATTACAAACGCTTTTTAGAACCTGGTTGGAAAGGCGATTTATACGGCAGCGGCCACTCCCAACCCAAAGGAATGATTTGGTTACTAATGATTGGTTTTATGTTTCCTTGGATTTTAGTGGTTTTGTATAAATTATGGAAAAACAAAGCTACAATTCTAAAAAACAATTGGGTTTCGTTCTTGATAGTTTGGGCTTTTTGGACGCCTGTATTTTTTACGATTTCCAGTAATATTTTGCATACTTATTTGCTTCCATCTGCCATGCCAATTATGTTTTTAGTGGTGTATTTCTGGGAAGAATTTACTCGAAAAAAACTCTTAATAAACGTGGCTCTATTTTTTCCAGTAGTTGTGTTTATAGCTTATTTTGGGTTGATTGCCACAGGAAAATTAGACAATCAAATGAACTCTGATAAATATCTTTTGAGAGATATAAAAGCTACAACTGAAAACAAAGAAATACCGATTTATTATTGGAAAGACAAACATTATTCAGGTCAATTTTACAGCAACGGCAAGGCTCAAGTTGTAAAAACAGAAAAGCAATTGGATTCGGTTCAAAGGTTGAATAAGAAGTTGTTTTTTGTAATTCAGAAAAAAGAGGAAAAAGAAATTTCAAAAAAACAATTGGATAAAATGACTTTGACCCAAAGCAATTTCAAAACTTCTATTTTTGTAACTAAATAAGAAGTCTATACTTGATGAAAATACTTTCCGATAAAAATAACCTGCAAATTCTGCACGAAGACAATCATTTAATTGTGGTCAACAAGCGTGTTGGCGATTTGGTGCAAGGCGATAAAACGGGCGACAAACCACTATCAGATGTGGTTAAAGAATACATCAAAGACAAGTACAATAAACCTGGTGAAGTTTTCTTGGGAGTCGTTCACAGATTAGACCGACCAACAACTGGAATTGTAGTTTTCGCCAGAACCAGTAAGGCTTTGACTCGAATGAATGAATTGTTTAGCAATCGCGAAACGCAGAAAACCTATTGGGCTATTGTAAAAAACAAACCTCAAAATTCCGAAGATAAACTCGTTCATTACTTAAAAAGAAACGAGAAAAACAACACTTCAAAAGCGTATATAAAAGAAGTTCCTGATAGTAAATTGGCCAGTTTAGACTATAAAATTATCAAAGAATTAAATAATTATTTTGCTTTAGAAATCAACCTTCACACCGGAAGACATCACCAAATTCGGGCGCAACTTTCAGCTATTGGCTCACCCATAAAAGGCGATTTGAAATACGGATTCGACCGTTCTAATCCTGATGGCGGAATACATTTACATGCTCGTAAACTAGTTTTTATTCATCCGGTTTCCAAAGAAAATTTAGAAATTATCGCTCCTGTACCAAATGATGTAATTTGGAATGCCATTTAATTTGAAAAAAATGTATCTTTAGGACTTCATTTAAGTCTTGAATTATGGAATACAAAACCAACATCAATTTCAGAAAAGAAGTCTTGACCAAGTTATTGAATGAAGTCATTCTGCACGAAAACGAAATTATAGATGCCTTGTATTACGATTTCAAAAAGCCCGCATTTGAAGCCGTTCTCACTGAAACGAGTTATGTAATTTCCGAATTAAAAGACACCATCAAAAACCTTACTAAATGGGCTAAACCAAGAAGAGTTTTTCCTTCAATATTAAATTTTCCTTCCAAAGATTATATTTACAAAGAACCTTACGGCAAAGTTTTGATTATTTCACCTTGGAATTATCCTTTTCAGTTGGCACTTTGTCCCTTAATTTCAGCTTTTGCAGCCGGAAATCAAGTCGTGCTAAAACCCTCGGAACTCACTCCAAAAACCTCCGAAATTATTGCAAAAATAATAGCAAAAGTGTTCCATAAAAACCAAGTTTCGGTTAAGGAAGGCGGAATTGAAGTTTCGCAACAATTGCTTTCTGAACGCTGGGATTATATCTTTTTTACAGGAAGTGTTGCAGTTGGGAAAATTGTAGCCAAAGCCGCTGCCGAAAATCTAACTCCTGTAACCTTAGAATTAGGAGGCAAAAATCCTTGTATTATTGATGAAACTGCCAATTTGAAACTCGCTGCCAAAAGAATTGTTTGGGGAAAATTTATGAATGCAGGACAAACGTGTATTGCTCCAGATTATATTTTGATTCAAAAAAATATGAAAAGTCATTTTGTTGACTATTTAAAGGAAGAAATTACAAAAGCCTATGGCGAAAATCCAAAAGATTCTGCTGATTTTGCCAGAATTATAAACACAAAAAATTGTCAACGCTTAATCAGTATGATTGACTCTGAAAAAGTGATTTTTGGAGGACAAACTGACATCAAAAATTGCTACATTGCTCCTACTCTCATTGCCGAAAATTCTTTAGAAACTGAGGTTATGAAAGACGAAATATTTGGTCCTATTTTGCCCATTCTTACCTATGAAAAGGAAACCGAAATTGAGGCTATAATTTCGAAATACGAAAAACCATTAGCATTGTATATCTTCACCGAAAATCGAGTGTTTTCAAAACAAATGATTCAAAAATATTCTTTTGGTGGCGGTTGTGTCAATGACACTATGGTTCATTTCTCGAATAAACGACTGCCTTTTGGCGGTGTGGGTCACAGCGGTATAGGAGCTTATCACGGAATTTTAAGCTTTGATTCTTTTTCTCACAAAAAAAGTATTCTAAAAAAATCAAACTTTTTAGATTTACCTTTTCGTTATGCTCCTTATAGTGATAAATTAGCAACAATTAAAAAAATAGTAAACTGGCTATAGCCAAAAATTAACCAATTAAACCCAAAAAATGCAAAATACAAAAACAATGAAAGTTAAAATAGAAGAAATTAGCTCAAAAGGATACCAACTAGATTTTGGAACCGTTTTCGAAAGTGCTTTCGAGAATTATAAAAAAATTGCATTGTATGCAGGTTTAATGCTTTTAGTTTTTTCAATACTATTTACTATTATATTAGCCACTGGAATTATTTCCTATATCGGAGTTGAACATGTCGAAGAGTTTGGTGAGAAAATGAAACAATATTCCAGCTTAAAAGTAATGCCGCTAGATATTGCCATTCCCCTTAATGCAAGCATAATTTTGATTTCGGGGATAGTAGGGCCTTTTATGGCAGGATTTCTAAAAATGGCGGATTATGGTCAAAAAGGAGAAGAATTTCACGTTTCGACCATGTTTTCCTATTATAAATTCCCTTACTTTTTTAATATTTTTATGTCTATAATTCTAATTGGATTAATGAGTACAGGATTGGCAATGCTCCTAGAATCGGTTGGATTGGGCTTTATTGGCACAGTAACTTCTTTGATAATTTCGTTTCTAACCTTTTTGGCAATTCCTTTAATTGTATTTGCAAATTTGAATGCTATAGATGCCATAAAATATAGTATAGTACTTGTTTCAAAACAACCTTTAATCCTTTTAGGCTTGATAATTGTGGCAGGAATTGGAGCTTCACTTGGAATTTTTGGTCTTTGTATTGGAGTATTTTTTACTTGGCCATTTATGTATTCTATGAATTATGTAATTTACAAAAGTATTGTTGGAATTGATGATACAAGTGAAATAACCCAAATCGGAACAGTTCAGGATTAGTTTATATCACAATTATTTTTAATTAAAAACTCTTATTTATGAAATGGATTGGAAGACGTCAAAGTGATAATGTGGACGACCGAAGAGGAATGTCTGGAGGTGGAAAAACCTTAATTGGTGGTGGAGTATTGGGAATCGTAATCTTATTATTAAATGCTTTTGGTGGCGAAAACGGTCAAATGATTGGCAATATTTTGCAGCAAACTCAAGGACAAGCTGCACCAACGGAGGAAAGAGCTTTAACTCCCGAAGAATTGAAAGAACAGGAATTTATAAAAACCCTTTTGGCAGACAATGAAGACATTTGGACCAAAATATTTCAAGAAAATAACCTCGAATTTGAAGCTCCAAAATTGGTTTTGTTTAGTGGTCAAGTCCAAACGGCTTGTGGTGGTGCGAGTTCTGCTTCAGGTCCGTTCTATTGTCCAGGTGATCGAGTAATTTATATGGATATGACTTTCTTTGAAGAGCTAAGAACAAAATTTGGTGCCGAAGGTGGTGATTTTGCTGTAGCTTATGTTTTGGCACACGAATTCGGACACCACATTCAGACTATTTTAGGAACCTCTGCCAAAATGCGTCAAGATCAAGAAGGAAAAAGTGAGGCCGAAGCCAATAAATTATCGGTAGCTCTCGAATTGCAAGCCGATTTCTACGCTGGCCTTTGGACTCATTACAACGAAAAACAAAATGCTATGCTAGAACCTGGCGATATCGAAGAAGCTTTAAGTGCTGCAAATGCTGTAGGTGACGACGCCATCCAGAAAAAAATGCAGGGACAAGTCGTTCCCGATTCCTTCACCCACGGAACTTCTGAGCAAAGAATGTATTGGTTCAATCGCGGTTTTAAATCGGGTGATATTAATAAAGGAGATACTTTTTCGGAGGTAGATTGACATTTAATCGCGAAGCTAGAGACCAGATGGTAGTGGCAATTTTACCAAAAAACGGAAAAAGAAAAGTTGAAAACAAATCATAATTTCTAAAATTAGAATGATATTAAAATATTTAAGTTTCGGAATTTCATTAGTATTTATCTCTTTTATTGTAGGAATGGTAATGACATCTCTAGTAAGAAAAACAGATTTCTATACTAACATATTATCGAATCTAAATTTAATTAAAAGTGAGTTTTTTAATAAAATTATTGGAGTTGGTGTTATAAAATGGATTGTAAAAAATACTTTTTTTAAGTTTTTCAATCAGAAACTAAAAATTGATGGAAAAATAAATCTTACAGACTTAAAATTTATTCGAAATGAAATGAGTAAATCAGAAATAGATCATTTATTTGCATTTATTTTTGTTTGTATTTTTATCATTCTCAAACTTTACAAGCAAGAATATCTATTTGCATTTGTAATTTTAATAGTAAACATCCTTATGAATCTATATCCTTCTTTGTTACAACAACAGAACAAAAGAAGAATTGACAAACTAATTAAGAGATTTAAAAATTAAAAAAAAGATAAAAAAACTGCCACCCCAGACAGTCCTAGCAGAAATAATCTTAACATCTAGCGCCATGCCTATGGCTCTTGCCCTTAAACGAGAGCAAACAGAAAAACCCAGTTGTTCAAAAATAGATAAAGTATAAATAGCATCTTGCTATATAAAATCATTTCCTTAACTTTGACATTATGGAAGCACTAAAAATTGAAATATTAAACCCAAAAGCGTTGCAACTTATCAAAGAAATGCAAGACTTGAATTATATCAAAGTTACTGATGCGCCTGTTTCCAAACTTCAGTCTTATCTAAAAAAGATGAGAAAAAATGCCAATACTGCTCCTAGTTTAGAAGAAATTGCAAACATCGTTGCCGAAGTTCGAGCTGAAAGATATGGCAAAAAATAAATCACTTAGACTGGTTATTGATACAAATCTTTGGGTTAGCTTCATTATTTCTAAAAAACTCAATCTACTTGAACCTATACTATTCGCCGAAAATACTAGAATATTATTTAGTAGCGAATTGATAGAAGAACTTCAAGCAACAATTACAAAACCCAAACTTAAAAAATATTTCTCCGAGAATGCTTTAGAAGAAATGTTGACAGTATTTGATCCGTACATCGATTTTATTACTGTAAAAAGTACAGTTTCAATTTGTCGAGACCCAAATGACAACTTTTTATTAGCTTTAGCCAAAGATGGAAAAGCAAATTATTTACTGACTGGTGATAATGATTTATTGGATATCGGAAAATACAAAAAAACAATAATCATCAAAATATCCGAATTCTTAGAGCAAAACAAAATCTAAAACCGGAAATTTCAATAACTTTCTAAGATGAATTATGACTTCAAAAAAGCGGATATAACAGATATTCCTGAAATATGGACTATTTTACAACACGCTATAATTAGAAGAAAAAATGATGGTAGCAACCAATGGCAAGACGGCTATCCCAATCTCGAAGTTATTAATAAAGATATTGAAAATGGTTACGGCTTTGTTTTGACCGAAGGCGAAAACACCATTGGATATTGTGCCATCCTAATCAATGACGAACCGGAATACCTAAAAATTGAAGGAAACTGGCTCACCAATTCTGATTTTGTAGTTTTTCACCGAGTAGCCATTGCCGAAAATCATTTGGGGAAAAATTTATCCAAAAAAATCATTGAATTTATCGAAGATTTTGCTCATAAAATGAATTTTAAAAGTTTGAAAGCAGATACCAACCACGATAATTTTGCAATGATGAAAATCTTTGAAAAATCAGGTTTCACTTTCTGTGGCATAGTACATTTCAGAGGAAGTCCACGACGAGCTTATGAAAAAGTACTTGTATAATTTAAAAAAAACATGCTATCATTTAAATGCCCTTATACGCCCCATATACCCCCCATCAAAGCCTAGGTTGTGGTACCCCCAAAAGTTGTTCAATAAATTGAAATGTCAATAAAGTAAGTAGTCAAGGGCACATCCATAAAATTTACTGTACCTTTGCGCCAAATTAAAGAAGCACTCAAAATAGATAGTGTTTACTTCAGAAACACAATTTATGTCATTCAACTCATTAGGATTATCGGATGCTTTATTAAAAGCCATCAGCAAAAAAGGATACACAACTCCATCTCCAATACAACAAAAAGCAATTCCACCTATCTTGGAAGGCAAAGATGTTTTGGCGTCGGCACAAACCGGAACAGGAAAAACAGCAGGTTTCACTTTACCAATATTACAAATTTTATCGCAAGGAAAACACTTAAGTCACAGACCTATTCGTGCCTTGATATTGACTCCAACAAGAGAATTAGCAGCACAAATATTAGCCAATATAAAAGAATACAGTGAGTTTGTAGACATTCGCAGCGCAGTGATTTTTGGTGGCGTAAACCAAAATCCACAAGTTAGCCAATTGCGTCAAGGTGTTGATATTTTGGTGGCAACTCCCGGTCGATTAATCGATTTACAAAATCAAGGTTTAGTAACGCTTTCCAAAGTGGAAATTCTGGTTTTGGATGAAGCCGACCGTATGTTGGATATGGGATTTTTACGTGATATCGAACGCATCCTAAAAGTATTGCCGACCAAAAGACAAAACTTGATGTTCTCGGCAACCTTTTCAAGGGACATCAAGAAATTGGCAATGGGTATTTTGCACCATCCCGTTCAAGTAGAAGCCACTCCTGAAAACACAACGGTTGACGCAATTATTCAAAAAGTATATCCTTGTGCCAAAGAGAAAAAAACCGAATTAATCATCAAACTAATTACCGAAGGCAACTGGAAACAGATTTTGGTTTTTACCCGAACCAAACAAGGTGCCAACAAACTAACCGAAAGTATGATTAGTGCTGGCATTAAAGCAGCTGCTATTCACGGAAACAAAGGTCAAGGCGCTCGAACCAAAGCCTTAGCCAGTTTCAAAAACGGAAGCCTAACCGCTTTGGTCGCCACTGATATTGCCGCTCGAGGTCTTGATATTCCATTATTGCCACACGTGGTTAATTTCGAATTACCCAATATTCCCGAAGATTACGTCCATCGAATTGGTAGAACCGGAAGAGCTGGAGCCAGCGGAGAAGCCATTTCGCTATTTAGCCCAGACGAAACTGTTTTTCTACGCGATATCGAAAAATTGGTGGGTTTGAAATTGCTAAAAGAAAACATAAAAGGTTTTGAGCCAGATCCCAACGCTTCAACAGAGCCAATCAAACAAGGACAAGGAAGAGTGCAACGCAATTCAACTCCTCGCCAACCCAAAGCAGATAATACAAAGAGAAGCAGCAATAACAGCTTTGGACCAAGACGCCCACAACAAAATAATGATAGACGTTCTAATCGATAATTTTATGCTCCGCAAAGTCTCCGACTTTGCGGATGTGATAAAAGGTCTCCGACCTTCGTTACCAATTATAAATAGTGCTAATTGATTGTGGCTTCAAAACATCTATTACAGGATTATCTACTTTTGTGATTTCTATCATTCCAGAATCTGCAACATAATTGGAAGCACTGGAATAGACATAATGAGAAGCTTTAGCAACAATTCCTGCACGAACAGGATTCAAATGAATATAATCCAATTTCGACCAAAAGAACTTTTCTGAAAAAATTTCTTCGGGATGATTTCCATATTGCCAAAACTGATATTTTTCATTTCGGCTATGACTTTTACAAGCAAATTCAAAACGTTTTAGCATCCAATCGGCTCTGCTTTCTGGCTCTGTTTCTATTTTATTCAAAATAGTAGTTGCCGTAAACTTCTTGAAATCCCGAATCAAATCGGATAATTTACTGTTTTCTGACTGAATGATTAAATGAATGTGATTGGGCATAATTACAAATCCATACAAAATCATTCCTTTGTTTTTTACACAAAAATCCAGACTTTCGATGACGCAATCTTTGTACGTTTTTCTAGAAAAAACATCAACCCAGTCCACAACCGTTGCAGTTATAAAATGCGCTTTAGATTGATCTCGGATTATGAATCCTTCTTTGTCTTTCATTTTGTTTCTTTTAAAGGTCAGTCAGAGACTGAAAATCACTACCTCAAAGTCGGAGACTTTGCGGAGCTTGGTAATATGTGTTAACAATTAAACACATAAGCTTCTTTATGTTGTTTGTATGCGTTTCTGAGTGCTAATTCAAATATAAAGTCTTTCATTTCTCCATCAGCAATTGGTTCACCAGCTTTCACTGATTCTTCAGTTGCAATCTTTAAAATATCTTCTTTTATTTTTGGGTCGGCTTTCATTTTTGCTAAAGTTGATTTAAAGCTATCCTCAAAAACCCCTAAACTATCTTTATAATAAAAAATAGTACCTTTCTTTTCCAAATCAAGATACGATTCAACAATATTCCTACTTTCAATTAAAGCTTCAAATAAAATTGTAAAATCTCTCTTTACATCATCAACTTCAACTTGATTACTAGCTGAAATGTATCCTGAAAACGGTGATTTTAATTTAGCATCTCCACCTTTATATAAATGTCTACCAAAACAAGTTGCCATAGTAATAAACAATTTATCACACATCTTAATGTTTATTTGTCTAAATAAATTAACTAATTCAGTCCAACCAATTAAACTATCATCAGCCAAAAATAAACCATCTAAATCACTTGAACCGTGCATTTCAAGATGTATTAATAAACCACCTTGCATAATATCAGAATTAAATATAATATAATTCAAAACTTCAACAAAATCATTATTACTTTTTGGATTAAAAAAACGGTGAGTCATTTTATCATTATCAGGTTGATAATATTTAATCCTTCTTTCAATAACGTCATTGTAAAGTACTTCACCAGTTTTTAATGCATTTAAACTTTCAATAACAATTATGTGCTTTATTTTTCCTATCATATATATTAAAATGTTAATCCCTACCTGCTCCGCAAAGTCTCCGACTTTGAGGATGTGTTCGTCAGTCTGTGACTGACATAAAATTAAACATTCCGAAACAAAATCAGTCAGAGACTGAAAGTCACTACCTCAAAGTCGGAGACTTTACGGAGCATATAATCTGAAACTACCCCAACCAACCATCTCTATCCAAACTTCGATACTGAATCGCTTCGGCAATGTGGGAGGAAATTACTTTTGGAGCAGCTTCTAAATCGGCGATAGTTCTAGCTACTTTCAGGATTCTGTCGTAGGCTCGTGCCGAAAGATTCAGGCGTTCCATTGCGGTTTTTAGTAATTGTTTAGAATCATCGTCAAGAGCGCAATATTCCCGAATGTGTTTGGTATTCATTTGGGCATTGTAATGAATGTTTTCCATTTGAATGAAACGTTCCGACTGAATTTCTCTAGCAGCAGTCACTCTTTTTCGAATATCGACGCTGCTTTCGGCTTTTTGTTCATCGGATAATTTCTCGAAGGGAACTGGAGTTACTTCAATATGAATATCGATTCTGTCTAATAAAGGTCCCGAAATCTTGCTCAAATAGCGTTGCATTTCGTGCGGCGAAGAAGTTTGTGGCGAATCGGGATCGTTGAAAAAGCCACTCGGACTTGGATTCATACTCGCCACCAACATAAATGACGAGGGATAAGTCACTGTAAACTTGGCTCTCGAAATCGTCACTTCCCTATCTTCCAAGGGTTGACGCATCACTTCGAGAACTTCTCTTTTGAATTCTGGCAATTCATCCAAAAACAAAACCCCATTGTGCGCCATAGAAATCTCTCCGGGTTGTGGATAACTTCCTCCTCCGACAAGCGCCACGTTCGAAATCGTATGGTGCGGACTTCTGAAAGGTCGTTGATTCATTAAACCTACTTCTTTCAGCTTTCCGGCAACACTATGAATTTTGGTAGTTTCCAAGGCTTCTCGCAAAGTCATTGGCGGTAAAATACTGGGTAAACGTTTCGCAAGCATTGTTTTTCCTGCTCCCGGCGGGCCAATAAGAATAATGTTATGTCCACCAGCTGCGGCGATTTCCATACATCTTTTTATAGACTCCTGCCCTTTCACATCGCTAAAATCGAATTCGGGAAAGTCTAATGTTTTATAAAATTCGGCTCTGGTATCTATAGTTGTGGGTTCTAATGTGCCTTTACCTTCAAAAAAATCAATCACTTCCTGAATATTTTCGATACCATAAACATCTAAACCTGCAACGATAGCAGCTTCTTTTACATTTTGGATTGGAAGAAAAAAACCTTTAAAACCTTCTTCTTTGGCTTTAATGGCAATAGGCAAAGCACCGCGAATGGGTTGCAAACTTCCGTCCAACGAAAGTTCTCCCATAATCACATATTTGTCAATATCATCGCCTTTAATTTGTCCTGAAGCAATAAGAATTCCAATGGCGAGAGTCAAATCATAAGCCGAGCCTTCTTTTCGCAAATCGGCAGGCGCCATATTGATGGTGATTTTCTTGACGGGTAGTGAATAACCATTATTCTTAAGTGCTGCTGCAATTCGGTAACTACTTTCCTTGATGGCATTGTCTGGCAAACCAACTAAATGATAACCAACACCTTTGTCTATATTAACTTCTACAGTAATAGTGGTGGCTTCGACACCAAAAACGGCACTTCCAAAAACTTTGACTAACATAATAATAAAATTAAAAATCTAAATTTAATCTAAATTTCCTTTCAAAATGAAAATTATTTTTAGATTATTTCAATTTAGCCTTTAACGCCATTAGGAAGGATATTCCAATCCGATTTGATTTCTAACCTGATCCACTATTTTGATAAGATCCAAACTATTTTGGTGTGACCACAAATTACTTTCGATTCTGTTTTCTTTAATACAGTGATGACATTCCTCAATTTCATAAGTAAAACCTTTGCCTTTGGTTGGCAATACAATTTCCTCTTCATGCTCATCAACAGTCAAAGTATAAGATTGTGTTTGATGCCAAAGCGTGTTTAAATTAATTCTTCCTTTGGTACCATTTATCGTTGCTTTTATATTAGAGGTTGACACAAAACTAGAATGTAAAATAGCTTGCGCAGTATCGTATTGCAAAATCATAGACGTTTGCAAATCAGCACCAGTGGTATGAAAATTTGATTTTGCCAAAATTTCAGTAGGAATTCCTAACACAACATAACACAAAAACAAGGGATAGACTCCGATATCCAAAAGAGAACCGCCACCTAAATTAATATCGATATTTCTGTTTCCAATCCCACCTAAAATATTGGCACAAAAGGCAAAATCGGCATTAATGTATTTCACTTCGCCTATTTCACCCTTTTTAATTTTAGAAAAAGCTTCCCGAAAAGAAGGATTGAATCGTGTCCAAAAAGCTTCCATAAAAAACTTGTTGTTTGCTTTCGACGCCTCAATCATTTGAAGCGCATCAGCATAATTTAATGCAATTGGTTTTTCACAAAGCACATGTTTATTGTTCTGCAAGGCTTTTATAGTCAAAGTGGCATGCGAGGAATGCGGTGTGGCTATATACAAAATATCAATTTCCAGGTCATTAATAATGTCATCATATGAAGAATAGGCTTTTTGACAATCATATTCTTTAGCAAATTCTTGAGATTTTTCAAGATTTCGAGAAGCCACAGCAGCAAGTTCGGCATCATCGATGAGCATTAAATCATTGGCGAACTGGTGAGCAATAGTGCCCAAACCAATGATTCCCCATTTTACTTTATCTTTCATTTTTTATATTTTAAATAACAGCGTTGTTTTACTTCTTTACACCTAAAAACTAATAATTAGGATTTAAATTCAAATATACATTTTATGTTTCTTTTATTTGTAATTTTTGAATCGAAAGAAATTAAAAAAACCATTTAAAATAGTGCTATTTTTACTAATTCGTAAAATTTGTTTCAAAATGAAATTTACTTACGTTTTTTGTTTGCAAACCGATATTTATTAATTTACTTTGTTATAAATTTAACAATTAGCCAACAATAAGTCATAAAAATGAAAATAATACTTCGAACATTCAATCTGAAATTAAAACATCCTTTTACCATTTCCAGAGAATCTCATACGGTACAACCTTCGTTAATTGTTGAATTGCAAAGTGAAGGCCAATCAGGCTTTGGCGAAGCAACTTCAAATCCATATTATAAAATTACGGTAGATTCGATGCAACAGAATTTGGAAAATATAATTCCGTTTATCGAAAGTATTACTAATGAAACTCCAGAGGAATTTTGGCAAAAGGCACATCAATTTTTGAAGCATGATATGTTTGCACTTTGCGCTTTGGATATGGCTTACAATGATTTATATGCGCGGAAACAAGGCAAAAAACTCTATGAATTGTGGGGTTATTCAACGGATAATAATCCAATGACCGATTATACCATTGGCATTGACAGCATCGAAAAAATGGTATCAAAAATGAAAGAATTGCCTTGGCCAATCTATAAAATCAAGTTGGGTACCAAAGAAGATATTGCTATTGTTACCGAATTAAGAAAACACACCAACGCTATTTTCAGAATTGATGCCAATTGTGGTTGGACCGTTGAAGAAGCCTTAAATAATGCTATTGAATTGAAAAAATTAGGTGTTGAATTCTTGGAACAGCCTTTAAAAGCTGATAATTGGGAAGGTCACAAACAATTATTCGAAAATTCGGTTTTGCCTATAATTGCTGATGAAAGTTGTATTGTGGAAGAAGATGTGGCTAAATGTCACACGTATTTTCACGGTGTAAATGTCAAATTAGTAAAATGCGGAGGACTAACTCCAGCTAAAAGAATGATTTCGCAAGCCAAAAAGCTAGGAATGAAAACTATGATAGGTTGTATGACAGAATCTACGGTGGGGATTTCAGCGATTGCACATTTATTGCCCGAATTAGATTTTGTAGATATGGACGGTGGATTATTATTGGCCAAAGACATTGCAACTGGAATAAAACTTAATAAGGGTGTAATTGAATATTCAGAATTGAATGGAACTGGAGTTACTTTAATATCCTAAATAATGAATGTAAATGAGTTTCCTGATCGAAAAATACTAGTTGATGGCATAGAATATTTATATTTTGGCGGAACTAATTTTTTAGGAATTACTACAAATGCTAATTTCCAGAATATTTTATTCGAAAGCATCAAAAAATGGGGAACAGCTTATGGAAGTTCTCGAAATTCGAATGTAAAACTCTCCATTTACGAAACTGCCGAAAAATTATTAGCAAAAAACATCCATTCAGAGGCAGCTCTTACAGTTTCTTCGGGAATGCTAGCGGGAAAATTAGTTGTCGAATACCTTTTGAAAACTACTGATACTATGTTTCATTTTCCAGATACACATCCCGCATTGATGAATCCGCAAAGTTTACCTATAATAGTTAACGGTGAATTGAATTCTAAATTATTTGATAAAAGCATTTCAAAAATTGCAGTTTTAACAGATGCGGTTCCTTCACAATATGTCGAACCCATTGACTTGAACATTTTGCACACAATTCCGAAAGAAATTCAAATCAACTTGGTTATAGATGAATCTAATAGTTTTGGCATACTTGAAAACGATTGGCACAACTCTTTAAAAAAAGAGAATATCAATATTATTAAAGTAGCTTCTTTAGGTAAAGCAATTGGAATTTCTGGTGGTTTTATTGCAGGAAATCAATTGCTTATAACTGAAATACAAAATCAGGTAAGTTTTATAGGAGCAGCGGGAATGAATCCAGCTTTTTTAGAAACGTATGCCAATGCACAAGAAATCTATGTTTTGCAGAAACAGAAATTGCAACGTAATCTTAACTATTTAGATAGAAATTTTACAGATAGAGGCAAATTTACGTATCATCCCTCCTATCCTATTATTTATTTCGATGATGAAATGATTTCAAAAAAATTATTGGAAAACAAAATCATTACTACTTCTTTCAAATATACCAATGCCTCGGGCAAACTCAATCGAATAGTTATCACAGCCAACCATTCCATTGAGGATTTAGAACATTTGATTGCTCAATTAACATAAATTTATCATAAATCTATATTAACAAATTGTAAATTTTGTTTAATTATTATCTCGTACCTATAAAATTTTAGGGGGTAAAATATAAATTTGATAAAAATCACATATAAAGTTAGATTTTTTATGGGGGTATGAAATGATTTTATACTTTTATCGAAAATTATAACTAAAAAAACTAAAATTATGCGAAAGATTATTTTAAGTGTGATACTAATCACAATTCTGGTATTAGCCGTTTTTTCAATTTATTTGTTCCCTGAATCTACTGTATTAGGTGCTCATGTAGTCGAACTCAAATTAGACACAGGAGATACTGCTTGGATGCTAACCGCTACAGGGCTTGTATTGTTAATGACTCCTGGATTAGGATTCTTCTATGGCGGAATGGTAGGTAAAAAGAATGTAATTAGCACTGTTCTTCAAAGCTTCATTGCGATGGTAATTGTTACTGTCCTATGGGTTGTAGTTGCATTCGGATTATGTTTCGGACCATCAATAGGTGGATTTATCGGAGACCCATCTTACAATATGTTTTTTAGCGGTGTCAATTCTACCACAGCTTGGGAATTAGCACCAACTATTCCTTTTATGTTGTTTGCTTTATTTCAAGCAAAATTTGCCATCATTACACCTGCATTAATTACAGGAGCTTTTGCAGAACGCGTTCGTTTCTGGGCTTACTTATTATTTATGGTATTGTTCGTATTGTTTATTTATTCTCCTTTATGTCACATGACTTGGCATCCTGATGGAATGTTCTTCAAAATGGGAGTATTAGATTTTGCTGGAGGAACTGTAGTACACATGAGTGCTGGTTGGGCTGCCCTTGCTGGAGCTATGTTCTTAGGAAAAAGAAAATCTGAAAAATCAAATCCTGCTCGTATTACTTATGTATTATTAGGAACAGGTTTATTGTGGTTCGGTTGGTTTGGTTTCAATGCAGGTTCTGCTGTTGGATCAAACGGACTTGCTGCACAAGCTTTAGGAACTACTACAGTTGCTGCTGGAGCTGCTGCAATGGCTTGGGTATTCTTAGATAAAATTTTGGGTCACAAACTTTCTGCAATGGGAGCTTGTATCGGAGCAGTTGTAGGTTTAGTTGCTATCACTCCTGCTGCTGGTTTTGTGTCAATTCCTTCTGCATTAGCTATTGGTTTTATTGCTAGTATTATTAGCAACCTAGTAGTTAGTAAATTCCCTAAAGGAAAAATCGATGATGCTTTAGATGTATTTGCTTGTCACGGTGTTGGTGGTATGGTTGGTATGCTTTTAACAGGTGTATTTGCTTCAAAATCAATAAACTCAATTGTGGGTGACAATCAAGGTTTAATCTACGGTGATGCTACTTTGTTTTTAATTCAATTAAAAGCATTAGTTATCGTATCAATATTTGCTTTCTGTGCTTCTTATGCTTTATTCTTTATTGTAAATAAAATTACTCCTCTAAGAGTTTCAGAAGAAAAAGAAGAATTAGGATTAGACATTTCTCAACACGGAGAATACCTATAAAAAACCATTTATTTAATTTTTGAAACACGCTAAAGATTCGTTTTTAGCGTTTTTTTTTTTGCAGGTTGGTTAAATTGTATTCGATTCAAATTAGTAAGATACATGTCTCAAAACTAAGGTATTCGCATTTAAAAAGTTTACGCTACGAATTACACGAATTAACACGAATCACAATCTATATTTTTTTTCAATTACACTAATTCTTAAAACAGTAATAATTCGTGGAATTCAATTTTAATCCGATAAAAGTTAGTGTTAATTAGTGTAATTCGTGGCTAAATTTTTCTTTAAAAGCATATTTAATAGATTATTGAGACGCTTATAGTGTGACAAATAAAGAATAAAGTACCAACTATAAACATTTGAGCTAAAAATGACCAATAAAAAAAGCTTCTATACCTTAAAAGAATAGAAGCTTTTTATCAAATATGTTTTTATGTTATTTCTTAAACTTCGAAATTCCGGTTTTTAACCAACTTTCATATTCTTTAACACTGGTGTAACTTATTGTTGGGTTGCTTTCGTTAAGATTATTTCCTTCTAAATCAGTCAAAACGTATAATGGTTGCGTATTGGTTTTGTATTTTGTAATCATAAAATCAGTCCACTTATCCCCTATTGTTTCAATTTCAGCACCAGTTGATTTGGAAATAAATTGTTCGCTTTTTGGTAATTCCCGTTTGTCATCAACATAAAGCGAAATTAAAACTATCTCATTTTTCAAAATGGATAAAACACGTTCGTCGGACCAAACATTATTTTCCATTTTTCTACAATTTACACAGGCAAAACCAGTAAAATCAAGCATTATAGGCTTGTTAACCGTTTTGGCATACGCCAAACCTTTTTCATAATCATCAAAAACTACAATTTGATGCGGCCCTAATTTGGCACCATCTGGCAATATCGCTGTTGGAGAATCAATTCCTGAACCGCCAAAACCAAGAGGGCTTTCACTGTATTCCATTGGTGGCGGAAAAGCATTTATCAATTTTAATGGCGCTCCCCAAAGTCCTGGAATCATATAAATGGTAAACGATAAAACTATTAATCCAAGCGATAATCTACCTACTGAAATGTGAGCCATTGGGCTGTCGTGTGGTAAAGTAATTTTTCCGAACAAATAGAATGCTAAAGTTCCGAAAATAGCGATCCAAATAGTCAAAAACACTTCTCTTTCTAACAAATGCAATTGTAAAACCAAATCCGCATTGGATAAAAATTTGAATGCCAAAGCCAATTCCAAAAATCCTAAAACTACTTTAACGGTGTTAAGCCATCCTCCAGATTTTGGCAAAGAATGCAACCAACCTGGAAACATAGCAAAAAGCATAAATGGTAAGGCTAAAGCCAATGAAAAACCAAACATTCCAACTATCGGCGCAATTCCACCTTTCGACGCAGCTTCCACTAATAGTGTTCCAACGATTGGTCCTGTACAAGAAAATGAAACAATAGCTAATGCCAAAGCCATGAATAAAATTCCAATAATTCCGCCTCGATCAGCTTGACTATCTACTTTATTTGCCCACGAATTAGGCAACATAATCTCGAAAGCTCCCAAAAACGAAACCGCAAATACTATTAATAAAAAGAAGAAAATAATATTAAACCAAACATTGGTGGACAAGGCATTCAACGCATCGGCACCAAAAATCCAAGTTACTAATAACCCTAATATTACATAAATTAATATAATCGAAATACCATAAATGATTGCATTTCGAATTCCTGCTGCCTTATTTTTACTTTGCTTGGTAAAAAAACTAACCGTCATTGGAATCATCGGAAAGACACAAGGAGTCAACAAAGCGGCAAATCCTGAAAGAAATGCTATAAAGAAAATAGACCATAAACCACGTTGTGACTCAGGCTTTTTTTCAGACGGAACAGCTTGTTCTGGCTTTGCAACAGTACTATAACTAGTCCCTAAACTTGGCGAAAGGTCATCAACTTTTGTGGTGTCGCTTTTTTCCAAAGCTTCATTTGAATTCTCTACTGCATTTGGAAGTGCAGCTGTAGTAGAAGGTATAACGAAACTAAATTTTTTCTCTAAATTGATGCAAGATTGTTTGCAAACTTGATAATTCAAAGCAACTTCAATAGTCTTGATTTTGGGATTTATCAAAGAAATCTCTTGCTGAATTAATGCTGTTTTTACAAAAAAAGTTTCGTTTACTTCAAAAACATCATTGTATGCTGTGGTAGTTTTTCCTTCTTTGGCTTTGCCAATTAAATTGAAATTCCCTTTTTGATTTTCAAAAATCACTTCCATTGGCAGTGGACCACCCTCAGGAGTAAACTGAGAATACATATGCCAATCGTTTTCAATAACGCCATTAAAACTGAGAATATAGTTAGTTTCAGATTTTTTTTCAATTTTAGTTGTCCATTTAACTGGATCAAGTATTTGCGAATTCCCATTGGCGAACGCCAAAAATGCAAGAAGGACAAAAATAATTTTCCTCATTATTTCAATTGTATTTTAAGAATATTTTTTGTTGTATTTTTTATTTTAAAACGTTCGTCTTGGCGTATTCCTACAATCCAAACTATTTCATTATCAGAACATAATAGCCAAGCTTTTTCTTTTTCAATCAAAGACAATTTCTCGTCTTTAAAAAATTTGCTGACTTTTTTAGTTTTCCCCTCCATTCCTAAAGGTTGAAAAGTATCTCCATCTCTCCATCGACGCAAAACCATTGGATACCAAATTTTATCTTCATCGACAAAGATAGTTGTATTTGGAACCATACTAATGTCGTCCACTTTACAAATAGAAAGATTTAAGGGAACATTAACTTTTTTTTGATTTTTATTAATAAAATATTCTTCGGAATCATCGTCCAAATTCATTGGACTCAAAATAAGAAAATCTCTATTTTTCAGCAATCGAAATTCATTCGAGAAAACTTGTTTCCCCGATTGACCATCAACCAAATCATAAATATCTTCCCAAGCGGAAAAGCCAAAACCGTTGAACCAATGATATAAATAGGACTTATAATTGGGTAGCTTTTTTAGTTGATTCAAATCAAAATGTATTTCAGTTCCTTTTTCTTTGGCTACTTGCTGGTAAACCAAAAACGAAGCATCATCGACCATTGCTTTGGATTCTTGCAAATAACTTTGAGTTTTATGAAACGAAGTAAGAAAATCTGGATTTAACTTCTTCAATATAGGAACCAAATTATGTCTGATTTTATTTCGCAAGTATTTATCCGAAGCATTGCTGCTGTCTTCCCTCCATTCGATAGCATTATCGGTAGCATATTGCTCGATTTCTGACCTAGAAAAAATCAAAAGTGGGCGAATCACTTGCTCGTTTTGTGATGGAATTCCAGTTAGCCCGTCGATTCCAGTTCCGCGAACAAGATGAATCAGAAAGGTTTCTAAATTATCATCTGCGTGATGTGCTGTCAGAATGTAATCGTAATTTTCTGTTTCCAAAAGCTCATAAAACCAATTGTATCGTAACTCACGAGCAGCCACTTGAGTAGAAAGTTTATAATCATTGGCGAAAGCTTCGGTGTCGAATTGAGTTAAAAACAATTTAATTTCGTTGGTTTCGGCATAATCTTGAATAAACCTTTGGTCCTCAAAACTTTCTAAACCCCGAAGTTGAAAATTGCAATGAGCGATTGCTATTTCGAATGGTAATTTATGAAATAAATCTAGCATTACCATACTATCTAAGCCACCACTAGTAGCCAAAAGGAGGTTTTTTCCAATTAAAAAAGAAAAATTCTGTGCGATGTGATTTTCGAATGTCTGTTGCATATTCAAATTTAATCATTTCTACCGAAATAAAAATTTAAATTTTACTTAATAAGAAACGTGATTTTACTGAAAAAGTTACTACTTTTTGCTATCTCAAAACCTCTCTCATTGCTTTGGCTTTAAGCAAACATTCTTCATATTCTTTTTCTGGAATGGAAAGCGAAGTTATAGCACTTCCAACGGAAAATGAAACATATTTATTTTCCTGATTATACAAAATACTTCGTATGACCACATTGAAATCGAAATCGCCATTTGGTGTAAAATAACCTACTGCTCCACTATACAAACCTCTTTTAGTTTCTTCCAATTCTTCGATGATTTTCAGTACTGAAACCTTTGGGGTTCCCGTCATACTTCCCATCGGAAAAGTTGTTTTAATAGCATCAATAGCAGTGTATTGACTGTCTATTTTTGAAGTGATGGTCGAAATCATTTGATGCACTTGTTCGAAAGTATAAATAACACATAATTCTTCGACTTTTACAGAACCTTTTTGAGCTGTTCGGGACAAATCATTGCGAACCAAATCAGAAACCATTATATTTTCGGCATATTCTTTTGGGTCTGAAGCCAATTCATTTTTTGATTTTTCATCTTCAATTGGATCCCGAAAACGTTTGGCTGTTCCTTTAATCGGTTGGGAAATAAGCAAATCTCCTTCTTTTTTGATGTAACGTTCTGGTGATGCAGAAAGCAAAAAATGGGCATTATTTTTAAAGAATACAGCTTGTGGAGATTTCGAAATTTCGTTCAGTTTAAAAAACTTATCCAAGGGATTAATGACTGCATTTTCGATGTAAAATTCCATACAAAAATTAACCTCATAAAAATCACCACGATGAATATGCTCAAGTAAATTAGATACTTTGTCTAGATAATTGTCTTTTGAAATTCGCTGTTTTATCTCAATTTCTGAATACATACTATCTGTAATCTGTAATCTGCAATCTGCAATCTGCAAACTTATCTCCTCAAAATCGGCTGAAACTTCATCATCACACATATTGAGATATTGAATTTCGAGTTGATTTCCTTTCAATAAAAATAGTTTTTTGGGTTGAAAAAAAAACAAATCAGGAAAACTCAAACCGTCAAAATTATTGGAAAGCAAGTCCTCAATATCATTTTTCAAATCATACGATAAATAGCCAAAAAGCCAGTCTTTCGTAACTTGTTGATATTGTTTCAAGTCTTCGAAAGCATTGTGATAATCGGTTTTTATTGATGTAAAAGCATCAACAGCAAGCAGGCAATCGTAACTGAAATACTGTTGTGGATAATCGTTACTGTCCAAAAAAATAACCTCTCGAAATTGCTGAGACCAAGTCAATAAGATTTGCTTGAATTGGAATGGATTCTCTATATGTTTTATTATTGATGTTCTCAAGGAATGAAATATTTTAAAAATTCAAAATTACAACAAATTTATTTTAAAATTTTCGCTACATTTATAGTGCTATAAATCATAAAAAACAGTTAATTAACCCGTTGGGTGTAATTAAATTATTTGATTCTTAATATTGTTTATTGGTCTATCAAAAATGAATTTATTGATGAATTGAACCAATGTTAATGATGTTATTTTTGCTAAAATCCGTGTTTTAAATCCTTCAAAAGATTTAGCATAATTGTTTCTAATTTTGAACTGGTCACACAATTGTGAAAATAATGTTTCAATTCTTTTTCTTGATTTTCTAAAGATATAAGGTTGTGGCTTATAGTCTTTTTGATTTG
>Ga0209717_1000788_pt1 | contig 37288 bp, 27 predicted proteins | sample AD_UKC048_MetaG_FD_184418 | JGI IMG/M metagenome (GOLD analysis project Ga0209717, IMG submission 184418) | Active sludge microbial communities of municipal wastewater-treating anaerobic digesters from USA - AD_UKC048_MetaG (SPAdes) (version 2) | ecosystem: Engineered > Bioreactor > Anaerobic >...
GACTCTTCGTGACAGCATCACAGTGCTAAAACACGATCCCCCTTTGTTGCAAGCATAACAATATTTGTTTGAATAAAAAAACAAACATATAAGTTCCACGAAGGACTTTTAAGCCACCCTCTTCATATTTCAACTGACTATCAAAGTAAATTCATAAATTTGTGAGATAAATTCAAAATGAAGGACCGGATAAAATCAGCTTATGGAATTGAACGATCAGTATTTTTTTAACCGTGAGATAAGCTGGCTTCATTTCAATGAGCGGGTTCTGCAGGAGGCGATCGATCCCGCCACTCCCCTGCTTGAACAGGTGAAATTTCTCGGGATTTATTCCAACAACCGCGATGAGTTTTTCAGGGTCAGGGTGGCTACCCTGAAAAGGATGATCAAACTGGAGCAAAACGAGACTGTACCCGATTTAAAGTACAAAGTTATCCTGGATGAAGTGCTGGAGATCGTTGGCGGGCAGGAGAAGCTGTTCATTAAAGCCTATAACAAGGTAGTAAGGGAGCTGGCCAGGAACGACATTTATATTATCAATGAAAAACAGGTCACTCCGGAACAGGGTGAATTTATCACGCAGTTTTATAAAGAAAAGGTACGTCCCAACCTTTTCCCGCTGATGCTCGGCAATGTGAGGAGTTCGCTGTCATTGCAGGATGCTTCGATCTATCTGACGGTCATTTTAAAGAAATCTGCCGAGCCCACGGTTGAAGATTATGCACTGATACAGGTTCCCAGCGATATCAACGGCCGGTTCCTGGTCCTGCCGATGGACGGCCGGAAGTCGTTCATCATCCTGCTGGATGATGTTATCCGTTATTGCCTTAAAGACATATTCTCCGCCTTTGGATATGACAGGTTTGAATCCTACACCATCAAATTTACACGCGATGCGGAACTCGAGATCGATAACGACGTTTCGAAAAGTTTCCTGGAACTGATCAGTGTCAGCGTGAAAAAAAGGAAACTGGGAGAGGCTGTGCGGTTCGTTTACGATAATACCATGCCGGATGATCTGCTGAAAATCCTGATCAAGAAGCTTAACATTGCCAAGAAAGACACGATCCGCGGAGGTGGAAGGTACCACAATTTCAAGGATTTCATGGACTTTCCGAGGATTGGCGACGAAAAGCTGAGGTATCCGCCGGCGCCACCGGTCCCGCACCGCGACCTGGTTAACCAGCCCAGCATGTTCAAGGCCATCCGGCGGAAAGACATCATGCTGTTTTTTCCTTACCAGTCGTTCCAGTATATCATCGATTTGCTGCGGGAAGCATCGATCGATCCAGATGTCCGTTCGATCAAAATGACCTTTTACCGGACCACGCGCAACTCTGCAGCCATGAATGCCCTGATCAACGCGGCACGCAACGGGAAATACGTAACGGTTTTTATGGAGATCCAGGCCCGGTTTGATGAGGAGGCAAATATCTACTGGACCCGCAGGCTCCAGGACGAAGGCATTAAGGTAATCCAGACCATTCCCGGCTACAAGGTGCACGCCAAGCTGATTTTGATCAGGCGCCGCGAAAACGGGCAAAACCGGCTCTACGCCAACGTCAGCACAGGCAATTACAATGAAACAACAGCAAAAGTATTTTCCGATTTCAGCCTCCTCACCTGCGACCCGAGAATTTGCGATGATGTATACAATATTTTCGAGCTGCTTGAAAGCAAATTCATTCTGCCGACATTCAAAAACCTGATAGTATCGCCATTCAATATACGCGGGTTTTTCATCGATATGCTCGACCGGGAGATACAGAATGCGAAGAAGGGTTTGGAGGCATGGGCCATAATCAAACTGAACAGCCTGGTCGACCGCAGGGCAGCAGCCAAGCTATACGAAGCCGCCCGGGCAGGCGTACAGATCAATTTGATTAACCGGGGCATTTGTGTCATTAAGCCGGGAATGCCAGGTGTCAGCCTGAATATCAATGCCTTTTCCATTGTCGATAAATACCTCGAGCACAGCCGGGTCTATATTTTCTGCAACGGTGGCTACCCGGAGTATTTCATCTCTTCGGCCGACTGGATGCCGCGGAATTTCGACCACCGCATCGAAGTCGTTTGCCCTATTTACGACACCGGCATACAGCAGGAACTGATGGATGTTCTGAAAATCCAGATGCAGGATAACACTAAATCGCGCTACCTGGGACCGGAGCAACTGAACCGCTACCGCACCACGGATGATCCTGTAAAACACCGTGCCCAGTTTGAAATCTACGACTATTATCATAAGAAAGTTAAAATCAAGCCCCATGGTCAACCCGGAAAATCAAAATCAAACTGCAAGGAGGGATAAAAAGATCCATATCCCTTCGCCGGCCCGGAAAATCGGGTATATCGTCGTGATCATCATCCTGATCGTCATCCTTTATCTTATCCGCAATTATGAAAAATGGAACCTGACGTTCCTCACGAAAGAATTCAGCAAATGCCTGTTTTATATTGAATTATCCATATACATTAACATAGGGGCCAATATCCTTTTTATCTTTTACGATAACAAATGGTTCAAGCACCTGCTGCAGGCGATTACCGATGTAGCCGGCGCCCTCTCCCTGATCATGATCTATGTCATCTACCCTTTGAACATCAGCAACGGCGACTACGATAAATGGATCAGGACGGGATTGCTGATCATCTTTGTCCTTACCGTTATTTCCATACTGATCAATCTGATCAAGGGGATCAGGTACCTGGTGCGGGAGCCGGAAGCCGTCTGACAAGCAATAAAGAATTGGAAAGGTATGCAGCTCCCCGTCTCCCGGTCTCCCCGTCTTCAAATCTCCTGGCATTCCTTTCTTCTCCTCTTTGTATTTTGCGCTTTGAGATTTGAACTAACCCAGGCGCAGTATTTTTCACTGGGAACCGATGCCGCTTCGGTAAAATGGGATCGGATCAAAACGGAAAACTTCAGCGTCATCTTTCCCCGGCAGCTCGATTCACAGGCTCTGCGCACCGCCAATACCCTGGAATACTTCCGCGAAATGGCACTGGAAGGTCGAAATATCAGGACTGGCCGCTGGCCGGTCATCCTGCATAACGGAACTGTCATTCCCAATGCTACCACCCCTTTTGCCCCGAAAAGGATCGATATGCTGACCATTCCCCCCCAGGACCAATACGGGCAGGACTGGCTCGACCAGCTGGTCATCCATGAATTCAGGCACAGCGTGCAATACGCCACGCTCGATAAAGGATTTACCCGCGCCATGCGTATCCTGTTCGGCCAGCAGGCCGTCCCCGCTGTCCTGGGCTTATTTGTCCCCTTTTGGTATATCGAAGGAGATGCTACGGTGACCGAAACGGCCATGACCCGTACCGGAAGAGGCCGGTCGCCTTCCTTCGAAATGAGGCTCAGGGCACAGGTCATTGAAAAAGGCATCTATTCGTATGACAAAGCTTATAATGGTTCATACCGTGATTTCATCGCCGGTCATTACGAGATGGGATACCTGCTGGTTGGAAGCGGCATGCTGAAATATGGTGGCTCAAACCTGATAAAACCTTTGCAAAAATCGGGCACGCTGCCTTTTACGTTTGTCCCATTTTCACATGCGTTATACAAAGCAACCGGTACAGGAAAAAGAAAGTTTTACAGAAATACCCTGACCGAACTCGGGGAAAAATGGAAAGAAGAAGACCGAAACCTTGATACCACGGCCTGTTCGCGCATTAGGGAAGGAATCTCCAGGACGTACACGAATTACACCAGCCCCATCCCACTGCCCGACGGCCTGGTTGCGGCTCTCAGATCTTCGCTGGATGATATTACCCGCATTGTGCTGATCGATAAGGACGGTCGGGAAACTATTGCCTGCACTCCCGGTCCGATGATCGATCCGGTTATATCAGCCCGGGGGAACATGATCTGCTGGGCCGAACTGGAAAACGACCCTCGCTGGGCGCTGCGCGATTATTCGGTAATCAAGGTCCATGACCAGCAATCGGGCAGGACCCGGCAGATAACCCACAAAAGCCGCTATTTTTCACCAGATCCTGACCCATCTGCGAAAGCAATTGCCGTGGTGGAAGTTGATATGCAAAACAGTTACTACATTACCCTGGTGAATGCGGCTGATGGCCATGCCATCAAACGCTTTCCCGTTCCAGGCAATCATTATCCGTCGCACCCGGTGTGGAGTAACGACGGCCGGCGAATAGCCGTGATCCTGACCCGCAGCGAAGGAAAATGCATAGCAGTACTGGATATTGAAACCGCAAAATTTGAGATTGCCCTTCCGTTTTCATATACGGAAATATCAAAACCAACCTGGCATGAACATTATATCCTTTTCACCGGAGCCTATACCGGCATCGACAATATTTTTGCACTCGATCTGAATACAGGGGAATTGTACCAGGCCACCTCGGCGCGTTTCGGCGCCACAGATGCGGCCATTTCGGCAGATGGAAAGACGCTGTATTACGCCAGCTATTCATCCGGCGGTTACGATATTGTCGCAACCGGATTCTCAGCGCTATCTGACGCGAGCCATCCGGGTGATCCGGATTCTTTAAACCCCTGGAACCCGCAGAACAATTACTCCTTCGAACTGGCCGACGGGCTGTCGGAACAGGTGGGAACCCGGTTTGATGCTTCTGCAGTACCGGATTCGGGCTATACCATCCGGCGCTATTGTAAAGGGCTGAACCTGTTCAACTTTCATAGCTGGGCTCCCCTCTACCTGGATATTGACCACCTGGGGATCCAGCCGGGCGTCACCCTGATGTCGCAGAACCTTCTGGCTTCGAGCTTTGCCACGATCGGCTGGGCTTATGACTTAAATACGGAATCGGGCAAATACATGCTGAAGTATAGTTATGAAGGTCTTTACCCGGCATTTGACATCAATCTGGATTATGGCTTACGGCATGGCGTTATTGATCATACCATTCAAGAAAATATTATTTACAAATACCATGAGCTGAATACAGGCGGATGGGTTCGGGTGCCGCTCAACTGGAACATCGGAAGCTGGTTTGCCGGGGTTCAGCCATTTGCGGGTTATTCCTATATATTCCGTCGGATGTTGCCGGACCAGGAGGTGGAGTTTAGGAAAGACCGGTTTCATTCGGTCAATGGCCGAATTTATGCTTATGTACAACGGCGGATGTCGGCACGCGATCTCTACCCGCGATGGGCCGCTGTAACCGATCTGAATTTCAGGCATACCTTATTTGAAGCCGACACCTCCAGCTCTTTGTATTCTGCGGAGCTGAGCCTTTACCTTCCGGGTCTTTTCAAGCATCACAGCCTGAGGCTCTACGGCGGGTACCAGCAACGGATCTACAATTATTATCCCTACAGCGACCAGGTGTCGGTTCCGCGCGGGCATAGCGGCATCGCCTTGCCTGAGATCGCCTGTTTTTCGGTCGATTACCGCTTTCCGGCAGCCTATCCCGACTGGAGCGTCGGGCCATTGGTTTACATTAAACGGATTAAAGCCGGAATATTCTACGATTACGCTTTGCAAACCGGGACTTCGTCAGGCAAAATGTACCAAACCGTTGGCGCAGATCTGACCTTCGACTTTCATCTCCTCCGCCATTTTACCCCGTTTGAAGCCGGTATCCGGATAGATTACCTGCCTCAATACAAGCAAGCTGTGTTCGAAATATTATACAGCATCGGGCTGGGAAATTAATGGCAGGAAAGATTCCTCCCCGGTTGGAATGAGGGCAATAAAAAAAGCAGTTGTCTTATCCCTCGCTCTGCTCGGGACAAGTTGTCCAACTGCCTATTGTCCAATTGACCTGTCGGAGTGGTGAGATTTGAACTCACGACCTCTTGACCCCCAGTCAAGCACGCTAACCAGGCTGCGCCACACCCCGTAATCTAATTAAAAGAACGATGGCCACTTTGGACTCACGACCTTCCCGACTTCCGTCGGGACACGCTAACCAGGCTGCGCCACACCCCGTAATCTAATTAAAAGAACGATGGCCACTTTGAACTCACGACCTTCCCGACTCAGTCGGGACACGCTAACCAGGCTGCGCCACACCCCGCGATGTTAAATTCCGAATTCCAAATTCCAAGCACCAAATTCCAAACACCAAATTCCTTACAATAACTGAAATTTGAAATCAAAAGGAGTGCAAAAATACGAAATTTTTATGAAAAACAATTTCGTACTAATGATTAATCCATAACTTTAACGGCTCATTTGAAAACAGCCTTGAACTATTGTTTATCAGCCAAAATGAAAAAAATAATATTTGTTCTGACACTGGTCTCACTAACTGCCCTCAACTATAAAGGCTTTTCTCAGGTTTCTGAAAGGATGGACTCGATTTACCGCAACAAAGAAGCGAATCTCCCGGCCTGGACATTCAACTTCAATCCTGTCGGCGTCGCTCTTTACGGGCCGATCATCCAGATGGAATTCAAGATTTCCAACCGCGGGTATCTCGTCCCCTGGCTTAGGTACAGCTACGCCGGCGTGGTCAGCACTTACAATTTCACCAATTTTGAGGACGACAGCAAGTACAGCCCGATGAGTAGCGCGCTGGGCATAGGATACAAGAAGTTTATTCCCGGCGATGTGAGCCGGCAGCATATCTACTGGGGTTTCTTTGGCGAGATCATGTACGATGAATGCCTTCAGAATATCGGTTCGACTGCCGGCGAAGAATTCAATCAAACGCGGATAGCCGCTGCCGCTTACCTCAATGTGGGCTACCGCTGGAAATCGAGAAGGAATTTTTATTGGAGCCTGGGCATTCTGCCCGGCTATGTGTACGACCTGAAACACGAGGGAACCTTTACCAACAGCGGCGGACCGGTGCAGCAAGATTTCAAGGGCCACAAACTGACCGGCATGATCGATTTCTCGATGGGCTGGAACTTCGAACGATAATTCGATTTGATTGCTTGAAAAAAGCTCGTGATCCAACGACTAAAGCTGTTGGTTCCGGGAATATTACAAAGATGGAACAGACTGGACGCTCGTCGGAATAAGAACCCTTGTTGAACCGACGGATTCACCCTCCGGACTACCATTAAAAAAAAAGGCTGTCTCATTATCTGAGCAGCCTCTTTTCTAAAAACTAATTATCATTAAATCATCCTACGAAATCTTACAAAAACAAAAGTGGCAATCAGTGCGCCGCCCAGAATGAGGGCCCAGTTGGATACGGGTATTGCAGATGGAGGAGGTGGGGTGATAGCCTGGTCGAAGCACATGGTCATGGTTGTTCCATTCATCGTCCCATTGTGTGAAAATGTAATCGATGAAAAATCCTGAGTGGAAGTAATCAGGAAACGGCCACCGGCTGCAGGGTAATAACCATCCACACACGTAATGGTATTGCCGGAGATGTTAAACCAACTGGGACATGTTCCATCTGTGTAGGTGATGGACGGTGTTCCTGCATCCGTTGTGATGGTAATCACTTCGCCAATGTCAGTAGCAGTCATGTTGTAAATCATGTTATTAACCGGCGAAGAAAAAGTATTCGTATAAGTAGCAGGCCCATCAGTGCCGATCCAGACACAATTGGCTGCAGCAAAAATCCCACACGATCCCCAACCCGGTTGATAGACGGTGTAAGTACCTGTTCCTGAACCTGTAACCGTAATCCCATTTTCGGTGAATGGAAAATCATAATAGCCCTTTTCATTGTCACACGTAACTGTAGGAGCGTAGCTGATTCCATTCATCGTTTCTTTGCCGCCATTTCCAAAAGGAGAGGGTTGATTCTGCTGGGTAAAAGCCATCGAAGCGATTACCATAATTGAAATACTTAGTAAGACTTTTTTCATATGTTTCAGATTATGAGTTTCAACGTACAAAGAAAAAAGATTCTATCTTTTCTTCAATATAAATCGTGTACGAATAAGCGCTTTAAGCGTCCATTCGTACACGAAATTTCTAAATAATTAAATTCTAACTAAACGCAGGCCTTACTGATATACTTCCGCGACGGGTTCACCTTTTAAATAATGAAACCGGTCGCCTTTGGCAAAAACAGGTTTCATCGGAGTATCGACACCATCGTTGTGCGCCTGTTCCGTAAAATTCCGATATTCGAATGTATAATCGCCCGAATGCATCGGAATGAACAAAGCGGGATGCAGTTTTTCGAGGGCATAATAGGTCCCCGCCTTAACCTGTTCGGGTGTTCCGAGGCTGCACCCACGGATCGGCCCGAACATCAGGTCGATATCCTTGTTCAGTTGCGCCACTTTGTCGATCTCTGCCGTAAATTCCGGCATCAGCTCATCGTTTCCATTACTGTGATCTCCCATATAGAAAATGACCAGCCCGTCGACCTCCACGAGAAAACCACCTCCCGAGTCGGTCGAACGGATCACCTGGATTTTCATACCGGCAACTTCAGCGCTCTCATCGACCGGGATGTATGTATAAGGATTATCCGCATCGGCTGGTTTGTGGCAAAGGACATATTTCACGTTATCGTTGTTGTCGTCCCAGTTGAAGATAGAACGATTGTAATGGTCCTGGTGGGCATGGGAGCTGAAAACCACCGTATTCTGCACTGCAAGCGCTTCATCCGTAATAAAACCCGATGACAGGCAGGGATTATCCGGTTTCTGGCTGCGGGGATTATCGAAATAATCGAATACCAGGAAATGACTGCTGGTTTTAATGGCCCAGCCACTGTGGCCCAGGAACCACACCTCCGCTTCGCCGGCATTGTATTTTTTAGCCAGTAAACACTCTTTGCCGAAGTAAGAAGCCAGGCTGCTGTCAGCGGCGCCGGCAGCCAGCATCCGGTAGGCAATCATGTTCTGGCCGTAATTCAGGGCAAAATCGACCGGCGTCAGGCCATCATTGTTTTTCGCTTTGAAATCGGCGCCCCGGTCTATCAGCATGCCGGCTACCTCGCCAAAGCCCAAGGCTGCAGCCATATGCAATTCGGTGCCTCCCGTACGGGGATCCTTAACATTCAGGAACGCACCGTGATTGATCAGGTAAGCGACGACCTCAGCATTTCCGCTCCTGACGGCAGAAAACATTGGTGGCCAACCCTCACGGTTCAGCAGGTTTACTTTGGCGCCATTATCTATCAGTATCTTCACCAGGTCGGCTTTATTCATGGCACAAGCCTGATGCAGCGGGGTGTTGAAGTTCGGCCCGCAGGTGCATGATTTGACTTCCCGGCATGGATCGGGGTTGACGGAAGCCCCATGCTGGATCAGGAAGCGGCCAATTTCAGCGGCGTTGGGCGCCCAGGCTGCATTGGTGAGCGGAGTCCAGCCGGCATCAGACAGGCTGTTGATATCGGCGCCATGATCAAGGAGGAGCTGCACCACACCCAGGTTTCCCCTTCCGGCGGCTTCGTGAATGGCCGCAAAGCCCTGCTTGTCGCGATGACCGACCTCCACACCCTTTGAAATCAGGAATTGGGCGGCATCGTAAGAATTCCGGCCGACAGCCAATGCCAGCGGCTGTGCGCCTTCCTCCGACTCCGCATCAATCCTGGCCCCTTTCTCTACCAGGTATTTGACAATTTCGGTCCGTCCGAACGAAGCGGCCGTGTGCAGTACCGTCAGGCCGTCGCGGACAGCGGAATTGACAGAGAACCCTTTGCTGATAAAATATTTAACCAGCTCTGCATTTCCCCCGATCACCGCCATCTGAAGCGCGTTGATCCCCCGGGAACTCACTATTTTCGTGTCGGCCCCTTTTTCTACCAGGAAGCGGGAAGCATCCAGTTGCCCCCGGCTGGCGGCAAACAACAGCGGCGTCATCCCGTTATCATCCAGGGTATTGATTGGATTGCCCCGGGCCAGGAGCAGTTCAACGACAGGAACATGGCCATAAATTGCGGCCAGGTGAATAGGCTGCGAATTCTCATTATCACCAATGGCCGGATCGGCGCCGAGATCCAGGAGCAATTCAGCGATTTCCTTTTGCCCCAGTGATGCGGCCAGGTTCAACGGCGTCAGCAGGTCGGCATTGCGCTGGTTGAGAAGTGCCGGATCTTTAGAAATCCATTCGCGGGTTTTTACGGCATCACCGTCATTAATGGCTTTCCAGATGTCTTGCGACACGGCATGAAGGGAGAACATGCAGGCTAAACCTGAAATGATCATTACTTTAAAACAGTTTTTCATAAGTACTTTTTCTTTAGGAGAGGTGAATTTGCGTTCAATTTATACCCGGTAAACAGATTTTTAACGACCAGATTTACAGAATGATCGGATCGGTTTGCAATTGGCGTCCCGGGATGAAGAATCGAATTGACAACGTTTAAATTTATTCGTATCTTTACGGTAATTGCCATTTAACAAACGCGTTAAACCTTTAAACGCAGATCCGATGAAAACCGATGATCCTGTCAGGAAGCTCAGAGGTAATAAATTGAAACGGCGAACGTTGTGCTACAATACCTCAGGTCTTTTCAACATTACCCGGATATTAATTATCACGATTTTACTGCCTTGCTGCATACCGTGTTATTACACTCCGAATGTGCAGAACGTCCCTTTGTTCAACAGCCGGAACCAGGCAAATTTCACAGCAGGTTACCGGTTTGGGACCTACTCGAGGGGGTGGGATATTCAGTCGGCTTATTCGATCACCGATCACATCGGGGTTATGGGCAATTATCAGCATTTCGGGGCACAATATACGGAATGGAACAACGGCACGGCTGTTTTTGATAACGGTCACTTCAAAGGGGATTATTTTGAATTCGGGGCAGGTTATTATACACTCATTCCCAAAGAATTCATATTCGAATCGTATGCCGGAACCGGCTGGGGAAAAGTCACCAACGAATTCAGTTATCAATTTTACCCGGTAGAGTCGGCCGTCAATTACAACCGGTATTTTGTCCAGCCTTCGATCGGATGGCGTCATTCCCATATCGGGCTGGCCTTTTCCACCCGCTTCTGCGTAGTACATTACACCCGTTACAAAATGATTGATCCGCAAAACACATACGACATTAATGAACTAATGGGTCTCGAACACAATCCCTGCTGGTTGCTGGAGCCTGCTTTTACCTTCAGGGGCGGCGGAAGGATCGTCAAATTCCAGGTACAGGCCTGCTTGTCGTTTCCATTGAACAATAAAGAGATCAACTATGATCCTTTCAGTTTTAGTTTCGGGGTGGTGGCAATGATCAACGGTAAGACGGGGAGGAAAGAAAAATAAGTCAGTATGAATGCCAATTACATTAAAGCATCAATCATTACTAGTTTTATATTAATCTAAAACACAATCATTTTATGAGTGATTATCATAAGTCTGTTCGGAAATCTTGCTGGATCATATTAAGTATCATGATTTCCGGTTGTTCGCAGAATTATTATGTGCACAATACCGTCAATGTACCCGCTTTCAAAGAAAAGAACGAAGCACAACTGGCTGTATCTTATGGATTCTCCTATTACGAATCATATAATCTTGACGTGCAGGCGGCACATGCTCCCTTTAATCATCTTGCCTATATGGTCAACTACCACCATTACTGGGACGATTTGGGGGAGAATGAATCCTATCAGGGAGACTTTGTTGAGTTCGGACCTGGTTATTATAAATGCTGGGCAGATGAATTTGTTTTTGAGACTTACGGCGGAGTCGGATGGGGATGGATAACCAATAAATTCGAATTAGATGGTGAAAACACAACTTCAAAAATAAATTATAACCGGTATTTTATCCAACCTTCAGTCAGTGGCCGATGGGATGGTGAAGACTGGGGAAATATGTTCGCAAAATTCTCAATCGCTGCAAGATTCTCCATCCTGGATTACAATACGATGCGGCTTGAGCCAGAAAACAATAATTACTCAATGTCGACAATTATAGGTTTTGCTAGTAATCCGACCTACCTGATTGAACCCGGCGGTGGATTAACGATAGGATGGAAGTATCTGAGCGTTCTGATCCAGGGTTCCATACCAATTCTGCTTAATAATTATGATATGAAAATAGAAGATTCATTTCACATCAATGTCGGGTTGGTTGGGATCATTCATTAACAGAAGCTAAAAGTTAGGGACGCCATCCGCCAGCCGGCGGATGGCGTCCTCTTTTTTTTATTACCTTTATCTCAAAACCAAGTTATATGCGCTGGCAAGGAAGAAGAACAAGCGGAAACGTGGAAGACCGCCGCGGGATGAGCGGTGGCAAACTCGCCGTCGGTGGCGGCCTGGGAACCCTGGTGATCATCGTGATCGTCTATCTGCTGGGCGGTAATCCGGGAGATATCATGAACCAACTGCAACTGGGCGGGCAGGAACAAACCACCATGACAACAGCCGAAGAAGATCAACTGGCGGAATTCGTTTCGGTGGTGCTGGCCGATTGTGAAGATGTCTGGACCAAAATCTTTACGGAATCGGGGCAATCGTACCGGAAACCCAAGCTGGTGCTGTACACTTCACAGGTCAATTCGGCCTGTGGCATGGCCGGATCAGCCTCCGGGCCTTTTTACTGCCCGCTGGATGAAAAGATCTATATCGACCTGAGCTTTATGGAAGATATGGAGCGGAAACTGAATGCCCCGGGCGATTTTGCCATGGCCTATGTCATCGCGCACGAGGTCGGGCATCATGTACAGAAAATGCTGGGCATACTGGGACAGGTCCAGGAACTGAGAGGACAGGTCAGTGAACAGGAATACAACGAATATTCGGTACGACTGGAGCTCCAGGCCGACTTCCTTGCAGGCGTCTGGGCGTATCATGCGGAGGAAATGTTCGGAATTCTTGAGCAAGGCGATATCCAGGAGGCCCTGGGCGCTGCCAATGCCGTCGGCGACGACCGGATCCAGATGCAATCGCAGGGCTATGTCGTCCCCGACTCATTTACCCACGGCACCTCTGCCCAACGGATGAAATGGTTCAACAAAGGGTTTAACACCGGCGATATCAGTCAGGGAGACACTTTTAACCAGGAAAATATCTGATCCAAACCTTATTCAACCTTCAACATTCAACCTTCAACATTATTCCTCAAACGGCCTCTCCCCTTCCCTTTCCACACTGGTGATAAAATATTTCGTTTCGCCCCTCCAGGGAAATTTCATGTAGCGCTTGACATAATGCAGGTTCACCCGTTCCCCGCTCAGGGCCACGGCTTCCAGTTCCCTCACCACTTCCGGCTTGCTTTTCTCTACTGAAAAATCAAACGTCTCTGCAAACGGAGAGGCATTTTTCAACGCACCGAACGATTGCAGGTTCAACTGACCTTCGTAGGTCTTGAACACGACCCCTTTCTTGCTTACCCTGACCACGGTGCCGGCCCTGACGCCTTCATCGTAGATGCCCAGATACAGAAAAGTGCCTGCTACCAGCACGACGAGAACAATGATGGCCAGAATTATTCCGAAAGTTTTCATGAAGTCCGATTTTGTGATACTCATTCCGGTTAACAAAGGTAATTCAAATATCTCGTAAAAGCCAGAATGGCAAACAGGCACCGGGAAACTACAGGAATTCAATAAAAATATTAACCGGATGCAACTGTTTTTCCATGAGAACTGTCTTATTATCGATGGGTTCAAGGTTGAATAACAAACAGGGTTGATCCGGGCTGATTGAATAATTTGCTGAATATTAAAGCCATTCCAAATACCCTCAATATGAAAAAGTTCTTACTAATCCCGGTTTTTTTAATGATTTCCTTCTACTCCGCCAAATCCAGCGGCGTTTGCATTGTGGATGCATACCAGGGAATTTATTTCAGGCTGATCGCCAACCATGTAAGCGTTTTGGTGAATGACCAGATAGCTACAGTGGTCACGACGCAGGAATTCAGGAACCTCACAGGTGCCGATCATGTTATAAAGTATGCTTTTCCGCTTCACGAAGAGGCCAGCGCGACCAATATCCGCTGGAAACTGGGCGGGGTCTGGTATACCGCCGTTATCGCACCGGAACCCCAGGACACCACGCTGCCGGGCGGAGGAAATGACCCGGACCCCGACCTGGTGGATCATCTCGGAGAAACACCTCTCTATTTTACTTTACTGGATACCATCCCGGATGACTCAACGCTGGTCATTGAACTCACCTATGTCCAGCTGCTGCCCTATGAATACAGTAAGGTGGATTTCTTTTTCCCCAATAATTATGAACTTATCCAGACTTTTCCGCTGAATTTTCAATCGCTGGATTTCAGACTTTATTCTCAACGAACGATTGAAGACATACAGCTATTTTCTCCTTCCGGAGGTGTAATCGGGAACTACGGCGACAGTGCCACAATTTTCTACGAGATTACGGAAGTGGCCGCCGATTTCGATTATTCGGCGCAATACGAACTGAACTCCGACGAATTAGGACTTTTCGCTTTCAGCACCTTTTTCCCCGATTCCATGGTGACCTGCGACGACTACGGAAACGGTTTCTTCACCTTCATCGTGGAGCCCGATCCGAATGACAGCCTGAATATTATTCAAAAGGTGTTTACCCTGATCATCGACCGGTCGGGAAGTATGACAGGTATTAAAATGGTGCAGGCAAAAGAGGCGGCCAATTACATTATTAACAACCTCAATGAGGGCGATTACTTCAATATCGTGGACTTCGAAACGAACGTCAGCTCTTTCCAGCCTGACCATGTTCCCTTTACACCTGAGAACCAGCAGGCTGCGCTGGATTATATCTATCCGATGTACGCCAGCGGTTCAACAAATATTTCAGGCGCTTTTGGCGAGGCAATACCCGATTTTGCCGGAAGTGATTCAACGATTGCCAACATCATCATCTTTTTTACGGATGGCCAGGCTACCTCCGGTATTATAGGAACAGATCAAATCCTGGAACATATCCAGAACCTTATTTCATATAACGAGGTGAGCAATCTTTCTATTCATACTTTCGGAATTGGTGCGGATGTCAATTACTCATTACTCTCTCAAATTGCTTCGCAAAATAACGGCCTTTGCCATTTTCTTGAAAATGAAGAACTACTCGAAGCCATTACCGAATTCTACAACATGATCCGGAATCCGGTACTGCTCAACCCGGTGATGACCATCGATCCGCCCGTCATCGTGGAAACTTATCCGAATCCCCTGACGAATCTTTATATCGGCCACCAGCTTATCATTACCGGAAGGTACGATACTGCTGTTCCCGTTACCGTAACATTCAGCGGCGAAGCGTATGGTATTCAGCAGGAATATATTTACAACATCGACCTTGCCGATACGGTGATCAGCCAGAACCAATTCCTGACAAAGCTCTGGGCTAAGCAAAAGATGGAGTACCTCTATGTCCTCTATTTCACCTTTGATGAGGAAAGTCCGGAAGCAGAGGAAATTAAAAATCTGATCATCGATATCAGCATTTGCTATAACGTGATCAGTCCGTTCACCAACTATACCGGAGGAGGCGGAACGACCACCGTAGAAGAAGATGCCGGAACCCAGCCGGATGCCCAACGCATCTGCCGGTTCTACCCGAATCCATTTTCCACGTCAGGCACTTTCAACCTGTTGGTGGAAGAGGATTACAGCGGAACTGCCTTCCTGGAAATCTTCGACAACACGGGAAAAGTCGTCATGATCCTGGAGATTGAGATCAACGGTCAGGGTAATTATGAGATCAGGTGGGATGGAAAGGATAATTCCGGGAATCCTTTGAAACCCGGAATATACCTCTTTACAGTTACTTTCGGCGATAAATCTTATAGCGGGAAGATTTTTAAGATGTAGAAAGAATTGAATTTACCGGCAAAGATTTATCTGTTAACGACAATCTTTCGGGTCACCTGCCCATTTTCGGCACTGATCTTTATCATATAAATCCCTTCTTTCAAGTCAGATGTATTGACTGTGAAGGAACCGTTCGATCCGGGATCCTGAATATTTTCCGAATAGACCGTATGCCCCAGAAGATCACTGATAGAAACCCTGACCTCGCCTTTCAGCATTTCACCCGTCGTGATGGTCAGTTTATCCTTGACCGGGTTTGGATAGGTGGAGATGCTCAGCTCCCTGTTCGGATCATCCACACCCAGTACGGCATTGGTGGCCACATTGGAGTAAGAGCTGCTGTATTCTGCGCTCCTGGCCGGATTGCAGCCGTTGGGGTTGGTCACTTCCACAACATAGTAGACATCGCCTGAAGGGGCGGTCAGGTCGGTGTAGCTGGTAAAGCTGGCCGATGTGCTTCCGATCGGTTCATAATTGCCCGAACCGGTTTTCCGGTGGATATTGTAAGATGATGCCTCAAATCCCACATAGCCGGTCCAGATCAGGTTCCAGGTATTGCCAACTCCCTGGTTGATCGTCAGATGGATAGTCTGGTGATCGGCGCCGGCCGGGAAATAATGACCCTGGGCATCCATGAATCCCAGTCGGTAACGATAAGCTTTCACATTCGGATTGCTGTTGGTGTCGGTAAGAACGGCTTGTTCATTGTAATCCAGGGTGCCGATAATTTCATATACATTCGCTTCCGATGTTTCCTTGTATACCACGAACCGGTCGATCAGTTCCGAGGCAGGCTTTTCCCAGACAATGACATTGTGGTTAGTGGTGCTGTCGACCGAAACCATACAGATTGGGGTTTCCGGGAAAGTGATGATGGTAAAGATTTCGCTGGTATCGGCCACAAAATTCAGGTAGTAGTCCATGATCCTGATCCGGCACTGGTCAGACGACACATCCGGAGTTGTCCAGTTAAAGCTGCCTTGCGGTCCGTCGATAGTGACATAACCGATGTAACTCCAGGTTGATCCGTTATCGACTGAGTATTCCAGGTAGATGTAATTCGCGGCAGGATTCTCATAGGTCCATGAAATAGTGTAGGGGGTTCCGGTATTCCAGATCTCGCCGGCAGACGGTTCCTGTAGCGTGAGTACCGGGGTTTCCAGGATCGTAAATTGCCCGCTGAGACCAAATTGGGAAGGATCGGTGGAGTTGCTCATCCGGATGAGGCAGTCCTGGGATGGCGTCCCGTTGACGGTCCAGTAATAATAACCCTGGTTGGCGGGGATATCTTCTGCAATGAGTGTCCAGGTCTGTCCATTATCTGTCGATAATTCGAAATTCAACAAGCTGATCTCCTGCAAGGCCAGCCAGTTGAGATAGGTCGTCTGGCCGTTATAGTATTCACCGCCGGAAGGGTAGTAAACGATGACGGGAGGAACAACCACAGAAAATGTCGCATCGCTCTCATCCAGGGTAAACCCATATGAATAATCGGTGACCCGGACTTTGGCATTCTCAGTGGAATAATATGGGACGCTGACTTGTGCCGATCCGCTATCCGGTTCACTATAGCCGAAGCCTAAGCTGGTCCAGTTCAAGCCGCCATCATACGAAAAATCGATATTAACGTAAGGAGGGAGATTGCTTCCGTCCCAGGAAACCGTCTGGTATTCACCGTAGTTCCATATTTCTCCCCCGTTAGGTTGAGTGATAACCGCCACCGGTTCATCTATAATAGAAAAAACAGGGCTCAATCCGTAACTGGCCGGATCGGCCGGATCAGAAATGCGGATCAGTGCCTGATCCGTTATTTGTGACGGCGAGTCCCATTCGAAATCAAATCCGGTATAATTAGCCGCCAGGCTGTTCCAGGTGGCCCCGTTATCGTATGAAAAATCCAGGTTGAATGAGGTCAGCGTGTAGGAATACCAGGAAATATTTACAGGGTGGTTCACATAATACCTGTCGCCGAAATAAGGTGAATTAAAATATACCGGTGATTCCAGAATGGTAAAATAGCTATCGCTCTCATCCGAATTGGAAGGATTGGCATAGCTGGAGATTCTTACCTTGGCCAAATCGGTTGGATTGCCATAATACTGGAAATAAAGGGTGGTAGAAGTATCGCCTGCATTTACATAAGCCATATAATACCAATACGCCCCTCCGTCTTCGGTAACTTCTATCATCAGGTCTTCCGGATCGCCTGTGTTTTCCCAGGTCACACCGATAGTCTGGCCGGATACATAGGATTCTCCTCCGTTGGGCGTGAGGATAGTCAGGGTTGAGCTTTGACCGGTTGCTAATACACCGATCAGCAAGCCGGTGGTCAGAAGGATCTGCACCTTCAGTTTTTCGATTGAGTTTAGTAGAGAAGAGATCATGATGAGTAATTTTTAATTCTTAATTTTTAGTTTTTTATTCTTAATTATTTCTTTATTGTAAATGATTTGATTTTAGTTGATGGAGCAAAATAACAGTATGAATACGGGTATTGAAAATTTAAAACGATCAGCCGGGAAAACTGTTCACTGAACGGGAATTTTTCAGCCCCGGGTGAATTTCATACCTTTGCCCGGAATTAATGATGATGACCCGATGACTGAATTTCAACCCACCCGATACCATCTCCGGTCGCTTATTACGGGCAATTCATTCCCCGATGTGAACTGGATGCTGGACGAACCCGGTGAAGGAAAACCTTCGCTGCTGCAAACCGAATATGAACAGGCTCAGCTGGAATTGCTGGGTGATGAAAATGGGTTCTACAAGTTTTCCGGGTGGCTGCCGGTCAAAAAGGTTCTGCAGGGTTCCTCTGCCCCTGTCACTTATAAAAGCAAAGACCTGGCTGTGCACCTCGGGCTGGAAAACCTTTTTATCACATTCAGCGGCTGGTGGCCGGAGAAGGGTGCCGGCATGCGTACCTGTTCATTTAAGGAAACAGAGGCCTATTCTGTTTGTGCAAGGCTGGATGAAAAGAATGATAAAGTACTTGTGGTTGCATCCGCCGGCAATACGGCCCGGTCGTTCGCCCGCGTCTGCTCCGACAACAATATCCCTCTCCTGCTCTGCATCCCCGAGGATAACCTGGATGCCCTCTGGTTTGACACACCCGTAAATGACTGTGTAAAAGTGATCTGCACCCGTTCGGGCAGCGATTACTTCGATGCCATCCACCTGTCGGCCCTGGCTTGTAAGCTGGATGATTTCTTACCGGAAGGGGGAGCAAAAAATGTGGCACGAAGGGATGGAATGGCAACGACAGTCCTTTCGGCCGTAACGACGATCGGGCAGATACCCGGCTACTATTTCCAGGCTGTGGGCAGCGGCACCGGGGCTATTGCAGCCTGGGAGGCTAATAAACGCTTCCAGGCCGATGGCCGTTTCGGCAAAAACAAGATGAAACTGATCGTATCCCAGAATGCGCCTTTCCTGCCGATGCACGATGCCTGGAAAGCCGGCTCGAGAGAACTGCTCCCGCTGGATGACGAACTGGCCCGCCGGCAGGTGGAAGAAATCGATGCAAAAGTGTTGTCGAACCGCAAGCCGCCGTATTCTATCCACGGCGGATTGTTCGATGCCCTCAAGGATACGGATGGCGATATCTTGCCTGTGACCAATGAAGAAGCTAAAAAAGCCGGCCTATTGTTCCTGCAGAAAGAAGGGGTCGATCTCCATCCGGCTGCCGCTGTGGCAACAGCATCGCTCATCAAAGCCTGCCAGGATCAGACCATCGATAAAAAAGCCGTCATTATGTTGAATATCACCGGTGGTGGAGAAGAATTGTTCAGAAAAGGTAGAAATTTATTTTACCTGAAGCCCAATGCCCTGTTCGACATCAACCCTCCAATTGAAGAAGTCGCAAAAGAATTGGAAAGGTTGTTCTGAAATTGAATACTAAAGACATTGAAATTCGAACTTTGAACTTTGAACTTTGAACTTTGAACTAAATTCTATTCTTCGTCATTAATCAATTTGAAACGGAAACCCACATTGGCATAGAAAGCCTGCATCTTGGCTTCGATCGGGTCATCCTTGAATTGAGGGCTCAGTCCCCATCCGTAGCTCACATCCAGGAAAACATTCCAGATGGTCAGACCTGCGCCGACATTAAAATCAAACAAAGGGCTCTTAACATCCGTTTTGGCGATCGGGTAAGTATTTTCCTGGATACTCAGAGGAATAAACATAGAGGGACCAAGGAAAATTTTCAATCCGGCCAGGCTGGTTTGGGTGCCGATGAATTTAAAACCGAAATTCAGCGGGACGCGAATATAATTGGCACTATAGGTAAAATCCTCTTTCTCAATATCTGAGGTTTCGAAGCCCTGGACCATTTTAGAATAAAACACCCCGGGTTCGACGTACAGTTTCCGTCCGATCGCCAGGCTGGCGCCGAGCTGGAAACCGGCACCGGGATTCGTAAGCATACTGTCGGCGCCGTTGCTGAAGACCGGATCGCTGTCGAAACGGGCGACGTTTAAACCCACTGCGGGTTTTAGTTCTAGTTGCGCGAAACCGGTTGTGGCAATAAAGCTGAATAGTAGTAAGAAGAGAAATGTCTTTTTCATCTTTCAGATTTTTTACAAAGATTATAATTTTTTAAACCGGAATTGAAATTTCTTTATCGGTCACTGACTGAAAAAGGGTGTCAATTATCGCATAGAATATATATCGGTTTGGCAAGGTCTTTGCATCTTTTTCCCTTTCTGTTATTTGCTAAACACAAAGATGATGAAAATAAAGGTGATTCTTTTGATTCTTGTCAGTGCTATTACATTGTCTTCCTGCTCGAAAGACCCGGATGGCCCCAAACAACCGAAACCTATCAATCTGCCGCAAAAAGGGCAACAGGTCATATCGGCCAGCAACCGTTTCGGGATCGACCTTTTCAGGGTTACAGCCGGCGAAGAAAACGGCAATATGATGCTTTCGCCGCTGAGCGCCAGCACCGCGCTGACGATGCTTCTTAACGGATGTCAGAGTGAGACCTACAACCAGATCAGGGACATGCTGGGCTATGGAGAACTTACCACCCAGGAGATCAATGAAACCTATAACAGCCTGGTTGGGCAACTGCTGGCTGTGGATCCGGAAGTAAAGCTCTCGCTGGCCAATGCCGTCTGGTACAAGCAGGGATTTAACGTTAAACAGGATTTCTTATCGGTAATGGACAGCTCATTTCAGGCTGCCATCGGCGCATTGGATTTTAGTCAGCCTTCTGCCCTCGAAACCATCAACAACTGGGCAAAAGATAACACCAACGGAAAAATTCCGAAAGTCCTGGATGAAATCGACCCCGATATGGTGATGTTCCTGATGAACGCGCTTTATTTCAAAGGCAACTGGACTTATCAGTTCAAGGAAAGCCAGACTTCCGATCTGCCTTTCACGCTGAAAGACGGAAGTATCACCGATGTTAAGATGATGCGGCAAATGCTGCCGGCCCGGTATTTCTATGGCAATAATGCATTAGCAGTGGAATTGCCCTACGGTCAGCAGAATTTCGCCATGGTCATCATTCTTCCTAATGAAAACCTTGATGCTTATATCGTGAATTTCGGTGAAGCCGGGTGGCAGGAGATTGTTGAAGGACTGGATTCTTATGCGGAACCAGACGACATTGAGATGATCCTGCCCAAATTTAAATTCGAATACGAGAAAATACTTAACGATCAACTGAAAGCCCTGGGTATGACCGATGCATTTGATCCCTTCCTGGCTGATCTTTCCGGCATTGCCGATGCTGACCTTGTTGTGGATTTTGTGAAGCAGAACACTTTCGTGGATGTTAATGAAGAAGGGACGGAAGCAGCGGCTGTGACCACTATCGGGATCAAAGAAGTAAGCATGCCCCCGACGATAATGATCGACAAGCCCTTCATCTTCGCGATCCGAGAAAGGATGACGAATTCACTCCTGTTCCTTGGTAAAGTTGAACATCCCGGGTATTAAAAAAACAATTAAATTCATATGTGATTTTTTAAATTAATTGTATACTTTTGATTTTTGTTAAATTTATCACAAAAATTATTTAATAACTAACCGAACGAAAACGTATAACTATGAAAATTCAAAAATTATTAGCTGTTGCAGTTCTGGTCCTCTTTGCTGCCGCACTGCTCCCCGCGCAGGATTACAATTACATCGGCGCTGTGAAGTGTAAAATGTGTCATAATTCGGAAAAAGCCGGTTTTGCTTACAACATCTGGAAAGAGTCGCTGCATGCCAAAGCGCTCGAGTCGCTGGGAAGTGCAAAATCGCTCGAGTATGCCAAGAAGAACGGCATTGCCGATCCTACCAAGGATCCGAAATGCCTTGATTGCCATTCCACGTATCATATGGTCCCGAAAGACAATATTGAAACGTTGCTCCCGACAGAAGGCGTATCCTGCGAAAGCTGCCACGGGCCGGGAAGCGCATACAAAACCAACACCATTATGAAAAGCCGCGAGCTTTCGATGAAAAATGGCCTGATCCTCCCGACAAAAGAGGTTTGCGAAAAATGCCACAACAAGAACAATCCCTTCTACAAACCGTTTAACTATGAAGAAGCGGTGAAGAAGATCGCTCACCCGACGCCGAAAGCACAGTAGGTTATAAAGAAATACAGATAAAAAACCGACGGGTAAACCCGTCGGTTTTTTTTTGAAAGACTTCCTTAATGCTGTCTCAAGAGTCTGATATTTCGAATTGATTGCCTGAAAACAGTTCGTGCTCCAACGACTAAATATTACAAAGATGGAACCGACGGCTTTAGTCGTCGGAAGAAAACCTATCAGGAACCGACGGCTTTAGTCGTCGGAAGAAAACCTATCAGGAACCGACGGCTTTAGTCGTCGGAAGAAAACCTATCAGGAACCGACGGCTTTAGTCGTCGGAAGAAAACCTATCAGGAACCGACGGCTTTAATCGTCGGAAGAAAACCTATCAGGAACCGGCGGCTTTAGTCGTCGGAAGAAAACCTATCAGGAACCGACGGCTTTAGTCGTCGGAAGAAAACCTATCAGGAACCGGCGGCTTTAGTCGTCGGTTCCCAGGGATTACCTGATCTTTAGTGAAATATCCCAAAGCACAATTCCGGCGCTGATGGCCACATTGAACGAATGCTTGGTGCCGAACTGAGGAATCTCAATGCATCCATCCGCCATCTTTAATACTTCTTCCTTCACGCCGAATACTTCGTGGCCAAATACGATCGCAATTTTTTCATCCCTGGCGGGTGTGAAATCCTGTAAAAAAACGCTCTCATCAGCCTGTTCGACAGCGTAAATCCTGAAGCCTGCGTTTCGCAGGCCGGCAACGGCCTCCTCCACCACGGAATAATATTTCCAGTCGACCGATTCTGTGGCGCCCAAAGCTGTCTTGGAAATATCTTTGTGTGGCGGCCGGGCCGAAATACCACAGATCCGGATGCCTTCAATCCGAAAGGCATCGGCTGTGCGGAAGATCGATCCGACATTATAAGCGCTCCTGACATCATCAAGCACAATGACCACCGGCATCTTCTCCGCCATCTTGAACTGCTCGGCTGAAATCCGCTCCAATTCCGCCATCGATCTCTTTTTCATACGATAATTTCCTTATCGCTAAATTAATCCTATTTTTGCTACAATACTGGATATACTACGTTGAATAAAGAGCCGGATATGATTGATACGCCATTGATGAGGCAGTATGCTTCGATCAAGGCAAAATACCCCGATGCATTATTGCTGTTCAGGGTGGGGGATTTTTATGAGACGTTCGGAGAAGATGCGGTCAAAACTTCGAAAATCCTGGGTATCGTTCTGACCCGTCGGGCCAACGGCGCCGCTACTTTCGTAGAACTGGCCGGCTTTCCTTATCATGCACTCGACACCTACCTCCCGAAACTGGTCAGGGCCGGACAGCGGGTAGCCATCTGCGATCAGCTTGAAGATCCGAAACTGGCCAAGAAGATCGTTAAACGAGGCGTTACAGAACTGGTTACACCCGGCGTATCCTACAACGATAAGATCCTGGAGCACAAGGAGAACAACTTCCTGTGCAGCCTCCACCTGGGAGAAAAAACATCGGGTGCCGCTTTCCTGGATATCTCGACAGGCGAGTTCTATGCCGCACAAGGCAATAACGATTATATCGATAAATTGCTTCAGGGTTTTAAACCCAGCGAAGTAGTCATCCAGAAAACGAAGCGGGAACGGTTCCAGCAACTGTTCGGGAATAAATTCTACACCTACACATTTGACGACTGGGTGTTTACCGAAGAATTTGCCGGCGATATCCTGACCCGCCATTTCGGAACGACCAGCCTGAAAGGATTTGGCGTGGAGGCTATGCCCATCGCCATCATTGCAGCCGGCGGAGCTTTTCATTACCTGGCGGAAACACATCACGATAAAATTCAGCATATCGTAAAAATATCCAGGATTGAAGAGGATAAATATGTCTGGCTCGACCGGTTCACGGTGAGAAATCTGGAACTGGTCAGCTCGATCAATGAAAAAGGGAGAACTCTTTTAGATGTGATCGACCGCACCATCACCCCGATGGGATCACGAATGATGCGGCGCTGGATCGTTCTGCCGCTTAAGGAAAAGAAGCCGATAGAAGAGCGCCTGGAAACGGTGGAATATCTTATCAACCATGAGGAACTGGCCGAGAACCTGGCCAGGCAACTGAAAATAACCGGTGACCTGGAACGAATCATCTCCAAAGTATCGGTGGGGCGGGTCACACCTCGCGAAGTGGTTCAGTTCAGACGGGCGCTCTATGCTGCAGAAGAGATAAAAAACCTGGCCGGAACGACAGGGCATCCGGTTTTGCAAAAGATCAGCGAACAACTGAATCCTTGCAAAATCATCCGCGACCGGATCGAAAATGAGATTCAGGACGATCCTCCTGCAACCGTTGCCAAAGGCGGTGTAATGAAGACAGCCGTCTCGCCGGAACTGGATGAATTAAGAGATCTGCTTTTCTCCGGCAAAGATTATCTGCAAAAACTGCAGCAGCGGGAGATCGCCAATACCGGGATCACTTCTCTGAAAGTCGGATATAACAATATCTTCGGGTATTACCTGGAAGTAACCAATGCTCATAAAGAGAAAGTCCCGGCCGAATGGAACCGGAAGCAGACACTGGTGGGATCGGAAAGATATATAACAGAGGAACTGAAAGAGTACGAGCAGAAGATCCTGGGTGCAGAGGAGAAAATCCTGGAGCTGGAGAGCCGCCTTTTTGATGAACTCATCCAGGGGATCAGGGATTATATCCGGCCGGTACAACTCAATGCTAACTGGATCGCACACCTCGACTGCCTGCTTTCGTTTGCTATCATCGCGAAAGAGAACAAATACACCAAACCCGGGATCAACGAAGGATTCGCCATCGAGATCCGGGAAGGGCGGCACCCGGTGATCGAGCTGGAACTTCCGCTCGGCGAAAAATATGTGACCAATGATATCTCACTGGACCATGAAAAGCAGCAGATCATCATTATCACGGGGCCAAATATGTCGGGAAAATCGGCGCTGCTGAGGCAAACGGCCCTGATCGTCCTGATGGCCCAGCTCGGTTCATTTGTGCCGGCCGAAGAAGCAAATATCGGCATGGTCGATAAAATTTTCACCCGTGTAGGGGCCAGCGACAATATTTCTTCGGGTGAATCGACATTCATGGTCGAAATGAACGAAACAGCGAGCATCCTGAACAATATCAGTACCCGGAGCCTGATCCTGCTGGATGAGATCGGCCGTGGCACGAGCACCTACGACGGCATCTCGATCGCCTGGGCGATCACGGAATTTCTTCATGAGCACCCTGTTTACAGGCCAAAAGTCCTCTTTGCTACTCATTACCATGAATTGAACGAAATGGCGGCCACTTTCAAACGGATCCGGAATTTCCATATTTCGGTGAAAGAGATCGGCAACCAGGTGATTTTCCTGCGAAAACTTCGTAAAGGAGGCAGTGAGCACAGTTTCGGTATCCATGTGGCCCGGCTGGCCGGCATGCCCCCGAAAGTCATCGAACGGGCCAACGAACTGCTGAAAGTCCTGGAACGTTCCCACAGCAACGATGAACTGGCCAAAATGGCCAAAGAGATCGGAGCATCCGACAAAGACCAGTTCCAGCTGTCGTTTATCCAGCTCGACGATCCGTTGCTGGAACAGATCAAACAGGATATTTTGCATACCGACATCGATAATCTTACTCCCGTAGAGGCATTGATGAAGCTGCACACGATCCGGAAACGGCTGAGCGGCGGGTAAAAAAATTGTGGGTGTCTCAAAAGTACAACTATTCGCTTTTTATTGGTAGTCCGACGACTAAAGCCGTCGGTTCCCACCTTCATAAATCCATAGGAACCAACGGCTTTAGTCGTTGGAGCACGAACTAATGTCAGACTACCTAATTGAAACTTCGGACTTTTGAGACACCCTCTTTCAAAATCTATATGAAGTTCAGATTATCTCTCCGGATCTTCCACCGATTCTTCATTGGATTGTCCGGGTGGAGGCGCAGGCGCTGTACCCGCGCAAGGCCCTAACTTAGCAACAAACTTATTGCCTGCGCGGGCATGGAAACCGGTAAACAGCCTGACATGGCCCCCGGCCTGGTAGGTGACATCTGTACCCACTCCACCGGTAATAATCCGGTTGGCCCTGATGCTGTCGCTGGCCTCATAATGCTGAAAACCAGTATAATTCGGATTGCTGGGATCGTTATTCTGATAATTGAAATAAGCCACCGGGCAATCGGTGTAGAGTGTCGAACGCCACAATCCCCTTCCATAGGTCCCGGCTGTAATGGCGTCGCCCGCTTCGTTGATCTCCAGATCGAAAACCATCACATTGGGCATACCGTTCATGAACGGGATCCAATCGCCAATCTCATCATCACGATAATACACACCCAGATCCGTGCCTATGTAAATTGCATCATTCGGAGCTCCGTCTGTGTCCTGGTAAGCAATACAGTTCACCGGAATATTCGGCAGAGTGCCGGAGATGTTCGTCCAGGTTGTGCCGGCATTTACAGAACGGTAAACCTTCTGGCCGCTGGTATAACCACCATACGTAACGAAAACATCAAATGAATTGTCGGGATTGACAGCGATGAACGTGATGGAGCCTGAAGGCAGCCCCGCCGAAACATCGGTAAATGTTGCCCCGGCATCATCCGACATATAGATCGTTTTCGTGCCGCCCACCGAAGCATAAACTCTGCTTGAATTACTGGTGCCGACAGCAATGGCGCCGGTCCCGCTATAGCCGATATTGGTCCACGATGCGCCGCCGTTGGTGCTTTTGTAAATATCGCTGTAGCCGGCGTAAAGGATCTGTGAATTTGCCGGGCTCATAGCCAGCGGGGTCACCCAGGGGCCCGCATCCACCAGGGGAGCGATGAATGAAAATGTGCTCCCGCCGTTGGTGGATTTGTAAATATTGCCAAACTGGATACAATTATACAAGTTGTTCGGATTGGAATGATCAATCATGCAATCCATACCATCGGCGCCAAGCATATGAAGGAAAGTTGTCCCTCCCGACCACTTGTTGGAACCGTTATCCTGGGTGCCGTTGGTGATCAGGTCCTCATTTGGCTCATAACCGGCAATCCGGTATGATTGGGTGATCTCGAGGCCATCCGACAGGTCGGTCCAGTTTGCTCCGAAATCGGTCGACCGGAATATCCCTCCGTCACTTCCGCAATAGAGATAGTTATTCAACGGGTTGATCTCAAGTGCATGAATATCGGCGTGTGTATAGTCAGGACCGGGAGCATTGTTCCACATCGACGTCAAAGTCCAGGTAGCCCCCCAGTTTGTCGAACTCCAGGTATTGATCCCTCCAATGATTACGTCCGCGACATCGGTCCTTGAAACGGCGATGGCATGATCATAGGTAGTCTGGTCATCATCGTCGGCCCCTGTGGAACTGTAACCGAGTATATTCGGTGTGGTCGAGCGGGTTGAGAAAGTAGATCCACTGGAGGTGGAAAGGTACATTCCGACAAAAACACCGCTGGTATAAGACGGACCGGCAAACAGGTAAACATAGGCATCATTATTGGGGGAAACCCCGATGGCCATCCTGGTTGCAGTGGTCGGAACCCCGCTGGTGATTTGAGTCCAGGTAACACCACCATCCAGCGACCGGTAAAATTTCGACCCGGCACAGGCGTAGACGATCGACGGATCACCCGGCTTGAATTCAATATCGTGATAATTGCTGCCGGCGGTTGAATGCACATTGGTCCATGTAGTACCCGAGTTTGCTGTTCTGAAAATACCTGCTGTGCTCACAACAAATAAGATCGCCGGGTTGGTGGGGTGCATCAGGATCTTATATCCTCTCTCGAAATCGGTTGCAGCCCATGTCAAACCAGTCGGATACCATGTTACCCCACCGTCGGTAGTCTTCATGACGCCGATAGAGCTGACATCTCCTCCATCGCCATCACCGGTAAGGAGATACATGATATTGGTGTTGTTGTAATTAACCGCCAAACCGCTCACGCCGATTCTCGGCATCCCGTCGGTCAGCGGTGTCCAGCTTGTACCTCCGGTGGTGGTTCTCCAAAGCCCGCCGGATGGTGTCCCCACCCAGAAAGTATTGGCGACGGAAGGATGAAATGTGATGCAGTTCACCCGTCCGATTCCCCCGTTCCAGCCATTGCCATCGACAAAGTAGTCGGCTCCGAGAGAACCCCAGTAACCATAAGTGGTTGCCGTAATCTCCCTTGAACCGCTTCCTTTATAATACGTATCGAATTCCTCCAGATTCCGGGCTGCATAGTTGATGATCTTTCCATCGGGAGAAAGACGGTTCTGCTGAATGTATTCCCAGCGTTTCCATTGCTTGTATCCGGTCCCCTTTTTGGATCGATCAATATTGGCATAATAGCTTTCGACATTTTGCTGAATGGTTGCAAAATCATCGGTACCAGGGTTCAGCCAGATTGAGTATGGATCGACAAAATCGGAGGATTGGCCGACCTGCGCATTTGAACTCCAGTATAATCCCATTACCAGGAAAAATACCAGAAATAGACTTATTTTGATGTTTCTGTCATTCTTTTTCATAGTCCTGATTTTTAAGAATTATTGGATTTCGGGGATATCACCTTTTGGCGGACTTGCCGCGTTCGGTTCGTTGTCTTCCTTTATGCCGGTTTCTCTGTCTTTTATTTCACCTTCGAACACAGACCCGGATGAAGTTGCTTTCGGATCCGGGCTGGCCGCATTCGGTTCATCAACCCGGTTTAAATCGTTCTTTACGAGCTCCTGTACTGTTCCATTGAGGGCAGGAGTTACAACGGATGGAATGATATGGCCTTCAGGAGGCCGATTTGCCGGCGTATTGGTCAATGCGGGTGAACCTTCTCCTGTCCCTGTTTTAGTAATTCCTTCTGTCTTATTTTCCTGCTGGGCAAACACATCTGCAAAAACACAGACAAATAAGAAAAGGAACATATATTTTATTGTTTTCATATTCTTCAGATTAAAATTTATAATGAGGATAATACTAACCTTCCTGTACTAAATATTTCAGGGATAATTAGCGGTTTTTACCTTTTCCTGATTTGCTCTTTTCCAGAGCTTCAATTTTCATCTGAAGTTCTTTGATCTGTTTATCCTGCATTATCGTATAAAGAGTAAGCTCCTCAACTTTCTCCAGGAGGTTTTTCTGCATTTCACCCAGTAGAATTCCATTTTCTTCAACTTCAGTGGCTGAGGGGATTCCGGGAAGGTGGTTGTTTTCTTTAATGCTCTGCTCAAGTTCTTCAAGGCTCATCAGATCATACTCATCAGAGAAAACATAATCGGGCCAATCGGCTGTGTTATCTACCAATACCTCGGTACATGCGGCTTTTCCATTGACCGACAAAGCATATCCGGTCGCAGCAGTAGTCGTTCCGATACAAACCCTGCCATCGCTCTTGATGAAAATATCATTACGCGATCCGCCGCTGGAATGTGCGTTTATTCTCACACCGTCAGCAGAACCACTGTAGTAAATCCATCCTCTTGTTACGCTATTTTCCCTAAAGGCAATTCCCTGATTTCCTCCGGCTAGTGTACCCTCGACGAAAATAAACGGATAAGAATCGCTGATGATATGAAGATTATCGGAAGGGGCGTTTGTACCCATGCCAATAAAACCCGCTGCATCGATATAAAATGCATTGGCCAGGCTGTTCGGTTCAACGGTGATCACATCCATGGCAAAAGCATTATCGCGGATCTTAAAACCGCCGGTATTGGTGGCTTTGAATTTCCAGTCGGCTGTACTGGCATTGTCGATCATCTGAAAGGTTGCGCCACCGGCTCCGCCAAAATTCTGCACACGGATCGTGGGCTCGGTCATATTCTTACCAACATGAAGAAGGGAGGCCGGAGTGTTATATCCGACACCTACATTACCGGCATTGGTATTGTAAATGTGTGAACCGTTCGGAGCCCATTGTCCGACTGCTTCATTTAATCCCAGGAATGAGACTAAAGCAAAAAATCCAAAAGTAATTTTTAAAGATTTCATAATCAATTGTTTTTAGTTTATAAATTATTATAAAGAAGTTATTAATGACAGATTAATGGTCAGGGTTTGATCAAAGGTAGGTATGGATATATATCCATATCAAATTTTTAACAATTACTTAAGAATTTTAAGGAAAAATTAAGATATGAAAAAAGAGGTTGCCCGAAGCCATGAGCAACCTCCTTTTTCGTTAATAGTCCGACGACTAAAGCCGTCGGTTTTTTTGAAAGATTTCCTTCCGACGACTAAAGCCGTCGGTTCCGGTTTTTTAATTTACTTGGAACCACTGGCTTGAGTCGTTGGAGTGAGTTTACAAACAAATATATCAATCGATCTTCTGACCGGAATAAGTCCCGGTGACCTTCAACACCCTGTCGGGGGAAGCGGCCGGTGGCGCAGTACCGGAACAGGGCCCGAGAACAGCCTGGAATTTGTTCCCGGCTCTGGCATGGAAGCCCGTTTCAAGCAGAACATACGTCCCGGCTTGATAAGTCACATCTGTCCCGATACCTCCCGTGATAATTCGGCTGGAGATGACAGTACTGCTGGCCTCATAATGCTGAAAACCAGTATAATTCGGATTACCCGGATCATTAGCCTGGTCCAGGAAGTACGAGGTCGGGCAGCTCGAATAGAGTTCCGAACGCCAGAACCCACGTCCGTATGTTGCTGCAGTAATAACTCCGGCTGATTCATTGATTTCCAGATCAAATACCATTACGGCCGGAAGCCCATTCATAAACGGAACCCAGTCGCCGATATCGTCATCCCTGTAATAAACACCGACATCGGTACCGATGTAGAGCGCATCGTTTGGCGTGCCACCGGTTTCCTGGTAAGCGATGCAATTGACAGGTATATTTGGCAGGGAGCCGGTAACATTGGTCCAGGTGGTGCCGGCATCTGTGGAACGAAACACCTTATTCGCTGCAGAATATCCACCATAGGTAACCCAAACATCTCCTGAATAGCCCGGATTGACTGCAATAAATGTTATGGAACCCGAAGGCAGATTGCTCGTCACATCGGTAAAAGAAGCGCCGTAATCATTTGACATATAAATTGTACGAGATCCTTCAACAGAGGCATAGACCCGACCGGGATTACTGCTGCCTCCCAGTGCCATTGCACCCGAACCATTATAGCCGAGGTTTGACCAGGAAGCTCCCCCATTTATACTTTTGTAGATATCGTAATAACCCCCATAAATCACCTGTGCGTTGTTCACCTGCATCACAAACGGGGTTACCCATGGCCCTGCATCGACCAGCGGAGCGATAAAGGCAAAAGATGCCCCACCATCCGTCGATTTGTGCAGGTTCCCGAACTGGATATTATTATAAAGGGTATTCTGGTTGCTATGATCGATCATACAATCCATCCCATCAGCGCCGAGGGTGTGGGTCATTGTGGCCCCGCCGGTCCATTTGTTGGAACCGTTATCCTGGGTTCCGTTGATCAGCAGGTTGACATTTGGTTCATAGCCTGCAAACCGGTAGGTTTGGGTGATCGCCAGGCCATTGGAAAAATCATACCAGTTCTCGCCAAAATCGGTGGAACGGAAAAAACCGCCATCGCTGCCACAGTAAAGGTAATTATTCAGCGGATTGATCTCCAGCGCATGGATATCCGCATGGGTATAATTTACTCCCGGCGGATCATCCCACATGGAACTCAGTGACCAGTTTTCTCCCCAGTTAATGGATTTCCAGCAATTAATGGCACCTGTAACCATCTGGGCCACATTTGTCCTGGATATGGCAATGCAATGATCGTACGTATTCTGGTCATCATTGTCGCCCCCAACACTACTGTATCCCAGGATATTTGGCGTTGTGGATTTGGTGCCAAAATTCAAGCCGCTGTCAAACGACCGGTACATCCCGACAAATGTTCCGTTGGTAAAGGAAGGCCCGGCAAAAACATAAACATAATCCGGGTCGGCCGGAGAGACTCCGATCGCCATCCGCCAGGCATTGGTTGGAATGCCTGCGGTTATTTCCGTCCAGGAATCGCCGGTATTGGTCGACCGGAAGAATTCGGTTCCGGCACAGGCATACATAATCGCCGGATCTCCCGGTTTAAATTCGATATCATGGTAATCGCCTCCAGCAGAGTGGACCGTTGTCCAGGAGGAACCGGAATTTGTGGTTTTATGAATGCCCAGGTTACTGACCACAAACAAGATGGCCGGGTTTGTCGGGTGCATGAGGATCTTAAAGCCGACCTCAAAATCGGTGGGCGCCCAGGTCAATCCCGTACTGTTCCAGGTAACGCCCCCATCGATAGTTTTGAGGACGCCGATGGAATAGACATCTGCCCCGTCGCCATCTCCGGTCAGCAAGTACATGATGTTCGTATTGTTGTAGTTGACAGCCAGTCCCGACACGCCGATCCGGGGCATGCCGTCGGTCAGGGGGGTCCAGGAAGTTCCGCCGTTATCCGTTCTCCACAATCCGCCCGAAGGGCATCCGACCCAGATCACACTGGCATTGGAGGGGTGAAACGTAATACAGTTGACACGTCCTATTCCCCCGTTCCAGCCGTTTCCATCTACAAAATAGGTAGGCCCGAGCGATTCCCAGTAACCGTAAGTGGTCGTGATATCACGGCCTGCTCCCTTCTGGCTCAGATAATCATGATACTCCTGGAAATTTTTAGCTGTATAATTGAATATTTTCCCGTCGTCGGTCAGGCGGTTGCGTTGCAGGTATTCCCAGCGTTTCCATTGTTTGTAACCCGAACCGCGTACAAATTTATCCTTGTCAGCATAGTAGTTTTCGACATTTTGCTGTATGGTGGCAAAATCGTCCGTCCCGGGATTTTTCCAGAGTTCCCAGGGATTTTCCTGGCCAAATAAATAACCGGTGATGGTTAAACCCAGAACCAGGATCAACATAGTTTTTATCGTTTTCATATCCATGGCTTTAAGGTTGCTTTTTATCAGGCTTAACTTCAACAGGACCGGTAGCTTCATCAGGGCCTGAGGGTTGTTTCTGGTCGTCCTCCCGGAGTTCCTGTCCATTTTTAACAGGGGTTTTTGTCGATGGGATAATATCCGGAGGCATGGTCTCATCGCGAAAATCGGATGTGCCAATAGGTACCTCTGCTTCCGGCGCAGCACGACCGGGAAGAGTCAATGCTTTGTCAGGCGTTGCCTGTGCATTCTTGTCGATGACCGGACCGGTCTCATCCACCGGCGTGGTTGAAGGTATTTGTTGTCCGGCGACAAACAAGAATCCCATCACCATCGTGGTCAATAATATGTATTTAAATTTTTTCATTTTCTTCCGGCTTTTTCAAGATCGCTGACTTTCTTCTGAAGTTCGGTTATTTGCTTATTTTGTTCGATGGTATAGAGGGTAAGTTCTTCGATTTTCTCCAGTAAGATCCTCTGCATGTTGCCCAGTTCAAAACCATTGGCTTCCACGTGAGAGGCAGAAGGCAGGCCGGGCAGGTGTCCGTTTGATTTAATATTTTGTTCCAATTCAGCCAGGGTCATCAGTCGGTAATTGTCACCAAATACATAATCGGGCCAGTTGGCCAGTGCTTCCACCCTGACTTCTGTGCAGATGACTTTGCCGTCCACATTCAGCCTGTAGCCGGTTGCTTCTGTAGTAGTTCCCAGGCAAACTGAACCGCTGTTTAAAATAACCAGGTCATTTCTTGATCCTCCGCCCTGCTCCGCATTCAGTCGCAACAAACTCTCACCGTCATCATAGTATAACCATGCACGATATTCTCCAGCCTGCCAGAATGTAATCCCCATATTTCCCCCGGTACTGGTATTATTTAAGAATATGAACGGGTAATAATCGTCAATTTTAAAATCGCCTCCAAATACTGTAAGTTTTTGAGCGGGTGCATTAGTCCCTATTCCTATAAATCCTGAACTGTTAATATACAATGAATTGGCTGCACTGTTAGGCTCTATGACAACCACATCCAGTGAGTTGGCATGGTCCCTGATTTTAAATCCCCCGCTCAGGGTAGCTTTGAATTTCCAGTTGGCGCCGCTGGCATTGTCGATCATGGTGTAAGTAGCACCGCCGGTACCGCCCAGGTTCTGAATGGTAATCGTCGGTTCGGTCATAAGTTTCTGAACATGCAGCAGTGTCGTCGGGGAATTATTCCCGATACCAACATTGCCGGCGTTGGTGTTATAAATATGGCTGCCGTTAACGCCCCACTGGGCGAAGGTTTCGTTGATACCGGCCCATGCCAGTATGCAAATGACAAAAAAGAAAAGTTTTGCTGTTTTCATAATGATAGTATTTGGTTGTTATATCCTCAAAATCAATCATTAAAGGGACTTGCGGGGGGAATTGGTCAATAGTACGTAAATATACGTACAATCGGATAAAAAGTCAAGTGAAATCGAGATTTTCAGAGATATTACCAGGAACTTTCAGCGAGGGAAATTCAAATGATTTACAATGCCAGACAATAACTGCTAAAAGCTCTCTTCCTCCGTAACCGGTTTGCCATTGTATTCAGCCAGTATCTCGTTAATGGTATGTTTCCGGCTGATATGGCCGATCTCTTTCTCCATGCCTGCTTTACGCAGGGTATCCCGCACATTACCCAGGGCGTCGACGATCCGGAAACCGATCCCTTTCTTTTCCAGGTCATCTTCCAGCCAGAGGAGGAACCGGGCGCCGGCCACATCGACAAAATTGGCCGAAGAGAGGTCGAGGATGACAAGATATGGCTTGCCGGGGTAGTTTGATAACGCTTGCTTAATACTATCCCTGATAAAATTCACATTAAAGTAAAGAAGTGATGATTCGGGGCGGAGGATCAGCACTCCGTCGACCGGCTGATTATCCGGATGGCGAAGCATGTCAGAAAAAAGTGTTGTTCCGGGTATCCGGCCCAATACCGCCATGTGCGGGGAGGCACTTTTCCTCAAAACGGAGATGATAGACAGGATCACCGCTATAAGAATCCCTTTCAGCACGCCAAAGAGGACAACCGCCACGATGGTCAGCGCCGACACCCAGAATTCAAGCCGGCTCACCCTGAACAGGTGTTTCAACTCCTTCAGGTTGACCAGGCTGATCAGCGCGTCGATCACGATAACGGCCAGGATCACGTGGGGCAGGTTTTTAAACAGGCCCGTCAGGAAATAGAGGCTTACAGCTAGTATTACAGAGGTAATAATAAGCGAAATCAGGCTTTTGGCACCCGACCGGGCATTGACCGTGGATTGCGAAAGTCCGCCGGCCACAGCATACCCACCTCCCAATGATGATGCAAGGTTAGCGGCTCCCAGGGCCAGCAATTCCTGCTGCGGATCGATCTCATAGCCTTTCTCCCTTGCAATAGACCGGGCGGCGGATATGCTCTCTATATATGACAGGAAAAAACAGGCCAGCGCCAGAAAAAAAATGTCGTTAAATTCATGGCTATTTGGCACTGACCATCTCAATGCTGGGATGCCTTTCGGTATTTCACCAACAACAGTAATCCCAAATTCCTTAAATCCAGCAAAAGAAACCAATAGAATGGATATAATCACAATGATCAACGAAACGGGTTTGCCTTTCAGATAGTGATTACCCAGAAGGAGAAGGATTAAGGCGATCATGCCGAAAACCAGAACCGTGATATTTGTTTCCCCCAGATTTGTTATGAGGTTCCGGATCCTGTCGATAAAATTATCGCCGGCATCCGGTATTCCGAATAATTTTGGCAATTGGGTTGAAGCGATAACGAGGGCGGCACCTGCCTTAAATCCTGTCAGTACCGTATCGCTGATAAAGTTGATCAGCGAGCTCAACCTGATAATATAAGCACCCAGGAACAGTCCTGCCATCAGGAGTGCTGTCGCAGAGGCAAGCGTGATCGCCTTTGCCGGGTCATTCCCTGCCAAAGCGCCAATAGAAGTTGCCACGATGATGGAGATGGCTGAAGTGGGCCCGACAGCCAGGTGGCGAGAGGTGCCGAAGACAAAATAGAGCAAGCCGGCGAAGAGGTAGCAATAGATCCCGGTCTGTGGCGGGAGACCGGCAAGGGTCGCATAAGCCATAGAAGTAGGGATGGCGAAGAATGCCAGTGTCGTCCCGGCAATGAGATCCCATTTCAGAAAGGATATCCGGTACCCTGGCAGCCAGGTATATACAGGGAAAAGATTTTTGAATTGCGCATTCATCAGGAACCAATAACTCATATGTCAAATTTAAACACTTTCTCCGAAATCCTCTCAAACCTTAAAACGCAAAAAGGGCGGCCCTTTCGGCACCGCCCTTTCATCATTAATCACAATCCGTCAGAATTTCCCGAACTTCAGCCCCACCGTTGCGGTGAAGTTGTTCATCAGGTCCTCTGACGTATTGATCATCTGCAACCCTTCGGTATGCCTGTAGCTTACCCCTGCATTCAGCCGCATGAAGCGGAAAACGTTCATCTCGGCGCGGATTCCCGGTTCAACCACGAAAAACAGGTCGTCGTCGATCACCACATTGTCGAAATCCCACTCATCTTCATCCCATACCGGGATGTCGGATTCTGAAATATAGGAAACACCGCCGCCACCGATCGTGACCGGGATGGTCAGGTGCACCAGCGATTTGGGAAACAGGGTGTATTCCAGTAACAATCCGCCGTAACCTCCTTCAAGGTAAGCCCCGTCGTCGCCCGAAATATTCTCGTAATACATTCCGTTACGGTTGGTCCATCCGGTACCGGTCAGGCCGATCGAAAATTTGTGGTCGATTATCATACCAAAATTCAATCCACCTGTCCATACATCCCGGCTTTCGAATTGGGTATACCCATGATCCAGGCCGATAAACCAGCCGACTGCCGGCCTGCCGTTCTTACCGAACACCGTATTGATCTCACCGGCGTTTTCATTAGTTTCCGTCTGCGCATTTACCATTGTGAAAGCAACCAGACCCGCGATTAAAAAAGCAATTCTTTTCATTGTACTTAGTTTTTAATTGTGATTAATAATGTTGATTGTGATTAATTAAATTTGATGATGCGAAAGTACACGCCGCTCTCTACCTGCGAAACAAAATACCCGCCAACTGCGGAATCCAGCCGGTGAGGTTTAGAAAAGGAATAGTGAATAGGGAATAGTGAAATATGAAAAGGGAATA
>Ga0209717_1000789_pt1 | contig 37246 bp, 64 predicted proteins | sample AD_UKC048_MetaG_FD_184418 | JGI IMG/M metagenome (GOLD analysis project Ga0209717, IMG submission 184418) | Active sludge microbial communities of municipal wastewater-treating anaerobic digesters from USA - AD_UKC048_MetaG (SPAdes) (version 2) | ecosystem: Engineered > Bioreactor > Anaerobic >...
TGTTTCTTCTATTAATGTTGATGATTTAATTTCATCATCTTTTTCTTTCTTATTTTTATCAATTAATTCAAACTCTTGTATCATCTCACTATACGTTTTAGGATTTTTATATACGTTTGGATTCAACATAGCAATGCTCCGAATTAACATAGAAATTTCTTTATAATTCCATGAGTACTTACCAACTTGACCTCGTGCCATCCATATATCGTAATCTGGAACAACCCCTATTGTAGAACTGTTTTCAGGATACACTCTATATAAAACACCACCACCCATTGTATCAGCATACTCTTTATCTAACGTGCATATTAGCGACATACTCCGTTTGGGAAAATTTCTCCATGCAAGAGAATTGTCCATTATCAGTGTATAGTAATTTAATGTGTTTTTAGATATTCTTGGCTGTGCGGCCTTAGAAGGGTCTATATAGACGTACTTATTATATCCCCTAACACCACGATATATTTCAATCTTTGAATTATAGGAATTACTATGTGTCTTATTCAGCAATTTTTTTGCTTCTTCTTCTGTAATAGTTCTTCCTCTTTTTGAATTTACATATTCACTCATTTGTATCATTGTTATATGTCCTTTCTAATAGTTGTTTATAGATAATCAAATCTTTTCGTTTGATGTATAATTGATATATTTAAAGCGTAATAATAATCACACTTTATCATAACTTCTGAGTCATGGTTATTGGTAAGTGCCCATCTTAAAGCAAATTCTCCTGATTCATATTGTGATATTGATTTTTCAAACGCTTTTATTGCGTTTTGTATTGTTTCTTCATTTGGTTCACCACCATAATACCAGTATTCATTTCGTACAGACCATACATTCAAATCATTTCTCGGTTCACATATACACTTAAATCCATTTTTGGGAAAAATAGCATATATGTGGTCACCAAAATCTTGTGCATACAATATACTAGGAGATGTAAATACACATTCTTTTCTGGCGTGCCAGCCGAAAGCATTATAAAACAATTTGTCCAATATATCATGTAATTTTTTATTAGTATCTCGTGGTCGTCTATCTTGGCGAGGGTTTCTTTTAGAAAATAAAAACTTTTGCTTACTACTTCTATATAAGACATTTTTTGTATTATCATATATAGACAGTATATCAGAACAGTCTTTCTCTAATATTTCCACTATCTTATTAGGGTCTGTTGTTATGTTTTCTTTTAATAGTTTTCTTAAAATTTTACTCATTTTTTTACCCTTGACATAATATCAACATTTTTATCCATAGAATCATATTTAACTAAAACACATGGTTCAGATATCCATACCTCTCTTTTATTTGGTATACTATCACCTGCTGTTCTAAGTGAAAAATTACCATTTGAAGGTTTTATTATTTCTTGCATAAATTCAAGAAATGTTAAATTACTATTGTAATATTCTTCCCACATCTTTTTGAACAATTTAAATCTTGAATCATCATTTATTCTTTCTTTATTAGCATCAATACTTTTGAATGCCTTAACCAAGTCTGTATATAAACGTATATCATAATGTATTTCTGGTATGTACCATAATATATTCCGTATCAAATCCACCATATCAGAATAGGTACTCTCAAAATTACCGTATTTTACAATTACATTCCATATATCCTCGTCTGGGCATACACCTATCTTTGCACCATTTTCTGGAAATACATAATAAACATCTCCCATGCCATCAGCATATCTATAATCAGTTGTACATATGATAGACTTACTTCGTTTCGGATACTTTCTCCATGATTGAAAATTATCCATCATAAGTGTGTAATAGTTATAAGTATTTCTTGATATTCTTGGCTCTTTCGATTTAGAAGGGTCTATATAAGCGTATTCACCATACCCATAGGCCCCACGAAATATGTATAATTTTGAATCATATGAATCTTTATGTTTCGTAGAAAGAAATTTCAATGCCATTTCTTTCGGTATAGTCGTTCCTCTACGTAATTCTGTATACTCATTTAATCTCATTTTTTATCCTCTGGAATATTTATATCTATTCTTTCTCCAATGTAGAAAATCCGTCTTTCTTTGTCACATTATATACATTATCAGCCTCCATGTCACTGATTTCAGCTCTGTGTGTAATAATGAATATCTTACTTTTATCTTCGGTTTGTTTTGATTTTATGATTTTTAGTATATTGGATAATCCACCACTATCAATACTACTATCCAGTATCTCATCTAACAATAGAACATCGGGAAATATACCAGTTTTCAATCGGGCAACATCCAGAAAAGCGAATTGAATAGCAAGGTCAATACTTCTTGATTCCCCACCGGATAAATTACCATATGTAGCACCGAACACACCCGGCCCATGTATTTCCTCATCTAGCCATTTGGTAAATTTCATATAATGTGTACTTCCAGCAGATGATAAATAGAAATTTACTTGTTGTACCAGATAGGACATATAAGACCCTATGGCGTACTGTTTTACATTCTCATCCTTACATAAGACTTTCAGATAATTGAGATAATCTATAAGTTCATTCAGTTTGTTTATAGCACTGGTAAGTGTTTTTGATTCCACTTGAGAGCTCTCTATCTTAGCACCATTTTCTTTTATAAGATTTCTAATCTCATCTCTATTAGATTTTCTTAATTCCAGTTGTTCTTCTAGTGACTTGATATGGTCAAGTTTTTCTTTATTCTCTTTCTTGTTTTCTATAATTGATTCTACAAATCGTTTTTGTGTTTCCAGTTCATCTTTCTTTTTATCTAAAAATGCAGTAAGTTCATTATACTGCTCTGTATAGTTTGCAATTTTCTCTTTATCATCCTTTATAGCATTAACATGAGGTACGAAAGAAGGTAGCTTAACTTCTAATAGTGTCTTATATTCAGTATTCAGTTTATCCAACTTACTTCTTTTATCATTATAGGTAACAAGATTTTCTTTATGTTTTAATAATGAATCCATCTTGTCCTTGATACTAAGTTCAAGACTATGTAACCTATCACTTTCTTTGTTTAGTATATTGGTTATATCGTCTAAGTCCTTGTTTAAGGTAGTTGCAATTTTGCCGGATGTGTTTGACCCACATGTAGGACATATACCATCTTTTAGCAAATTCTGCTTTTCTTCTAAATTCCTTTTTCTTTCCTTGTATGTTGATATATCTTCTGATATTTTCAATCTTTCATTTTTATCTGTTTCTATATCATCATTCAATATGTTTATAGCATTTTCACATGTATTGATGTTTTTTATTAAATCTTTATCTTCCAATTCACTCAATTTCTCTTTTACACTAACAAGAGATTCTTCATGTGCAGCCTTCTGTTTCTTTATATCTTCTATAGATTTTTCATTAGATATAATATCGGCTTTCAATACAGAAATATTCGTTGAAATAGTATTGACATTATCCTGTACGGATTTAACTTCCTCATTCAATGTTTCAATGTTTTGTATTATATCATCCTTTATATTAGGGTCATCTACATAAGGAGTGTTTTTCTTGAAATCCTCATAGTCATCTTTGGCTTTTTTCAAATCATCTTCAAATGGTTTGATGTCCACTATTTTTTGTCCAAGTGTTATGTTTGTTCGTGTAAGGTCTTTTATGGTATTCGTATGATTCTCTATTTTCACTTTATGTTGAAAAATCTTTTCATCTAAGGCTTTTATTCTTTCATTACATGTTGTGTTGAGGTCTGTATAGGTATCCAATAGAAACATTCTTTCCAGAAAAGCACGTTTCTGCGGCGTAGACATTTTTAGCAGAGGCACATTCATGTTGAGATTGGTATAGAACAAATACATGAATGTATTATAATCCATGTGAATTATTTCATTCTCAAACATCTCTTGATATGATTTTATATTGGATGGAATGGGTATTAGATTACCGTTTTCATATATCTCAAACTTGTCTGGCTTGATTCCTCGTATTACCTTATAGGTGTTGTTTCCTTTTTTGAACTCATTACTCACTTCACAATTTTTTCTATTGACCCAATTAGGTATTTTGTCTTTGGTCACTGGGCGGCTTAGTTTACCGAACCATGAAAATGGTATTGTCTCGATGAGGCTTGATTTACCACTACCATTAGACCTACCTGTTGTTTTGTTTATACCTAAAATAAGATTAACACCCTCAAGGAAGTCTAATCTTTGTAACGTATTACCATAACTTAAAAAATTTTTAAATTCTACATTTTGTAATTCCAATCTCATAATTCAAACAAATCCTCTGGTAAATCTATAACAAATTTATTATCATAATCACAAAAAATATATTCTTTCGTTTCATTTGTAAAACAGCCGTGGTTTTGATTATATTGACATGTCCAACAGAAAGCAGAACCTACCATTACATGTCTATCTCTAGAGCATGGTGTAAGACAACATCTATAAGCATCTATTTCATAATAAATCTTTTTATTCATCACCGTCTATAAAAGTATCAAATATATTCGATATACCCATACATTCTTCTATCGTATCACAATCATAATTACTAAATATTTGTTTAAGACCTTCATATAATTTTCTTCGAGTATAATCATCTAATACATTCTCTTCAATCAGACATATAATGTCTCCTAATATTTCACTACCTCTTGTCCAACCCATTATTCATCTTCTTCTTCAATATTTTCATTACACATCTTACACATATCCCATAACAAGGATAACGGCAGACCGATTTCATCGGCTGATTTCATTTTACCCTTATCCTTACCAAATGAAATCTCATATTCAACTTCTTTATTGAGCTCAACATCACCCTTTCCAAGATATAGACAATATCCGTAGTTGTTTTCGTTTACTTCAGCATTATCAATATCTTTTCTATGTTTCCAATAGGGGCATCTACCTATAACCTTTAATTTACCTTTACCATTATATTCAAGTTTTTCGTAGCAGTAACTACCTTTTGGTATCAATGTTTTGTCCATCTTTTTCTCCTAAAATTCTATATCCACCGTATATAATCCAAGCTATACCAACGATTGCTCCAAATAAAAATAATAACACGTCAATACCGATTCTACCAAATAGATTATATGTGACAAATATCAGTATTATTGTGCCTAATATTTGGTATATAGTACCTATAAATAAGTTCTTCATTATTTCTTCTCCTTTTTATCCTGTAAATCTCTCCAGAGACTCAATATAGAGTATCCACAAATATCACCCCATGGCGACTCATCAGCATAGTCCTTCTGATTGGCTATACGAAAAAGTTTATCTATGACTCTTATTACCGTGAGAAAGTCTTTTGTCTGTTCTTTGGATATACCATTGGGGTATAAGACTTCTATGACTTTGGCTGATTGTGAAAAGGAGTCTCCGTAAGCAATTTGTTTCTCCGATACAAGTTTACCAATCTGTTTTCCAATTTTCTCATGTACTGTTTCTTCACTCATTTTATTTCTTTCTCCATATATACGGTTTTTGGTTTTATCCATTGTGTGTCTCTTGAATCAATCGAACCATAAGCACATATGATAATTGTGTCTCCGATATTAACCTTATGAGCAGCGGCTCCATTTACGCAGAAATCACCCTCTTTACCTTTTATGGCATAAGTGATAAACCGTTCTCCATTGGATACATTATACACATGGACTTGTTCATACTCATTTATATCTGCTAGATATAGGATATGAGGGTCAATGGATATACTACCTTCATATCCTATATTAGCATCTGTTATCTTTGGTATATGAATTTTACTCTTTAGAACTGTGATGAACATATAATTATTCCTCATCAGCTTCTCGGTCTTGTTCTTGGCTGTATAGTTCTATTGTTAAATCACCAAGTCTTTCAGCCCATCTTGTGTCATCAGTATTCAAAGCAATCTCTTCAGCAAAATCTGTAACATCATGGTCAACCAATTTATATGGATTTCTTTCTGAATCTGTATCCACATAAATGTGTCTCAATTCATGTCTCAATAGGCGAATCTTGTCTATTCTCTCAATATTATCCCATATTTTTTTATCAAGATAAATGATGTAGGCATATCCTTCATCTTCCCCTGATTCCTCTATTGTTAGATGTCTCAAAAGGTCATTTGTTTTTTGGCAACGCCCCAGTATAATATTACCACCTGACGACCTTTTCTTTAAGTCATATACATACTTGATTGGTACATTACGTAATTCAGGCATATATTCTGCTATAATCTCTCTGGCAAGGTCTGTCACGTTATTATCACAATCTTCAAATCTTATACTCATTTCATTCCTCCACAATTTATTTTATATAGAATACCATATATGTCATTGTTTGTAAAGTTTATACATTTTTCTTTCCACACACGGTCTTTTCTATATCATCTATAAGTTCATCTACAAAGTTATCCATATCATCTTCTTTTAGATATTCATTTAACTGTGCAACAATACTATCTAATATATCATTTGGATATATCATCCCTTCTTTCTTTATTTGTTCACTTATGTCTATAAGTATTCGTGGTGGTGCTCCTTTTTCTATACATTTCAAAATCAGTTCCATCAATTCTGGTAATTTATCTATTGGATTTATGTATGGTATCGTATATGGGGCCCATTTATGATATAATGGGGTAGGGGTAGTTGTATATTCTGACCAATGGTCAGGAGCTCCTGTACCATCTGTATGATATGTATGCCATTCAAATGTTGTGCCATATCCATCTCTATTTTCACCCCCAATAACAGCTGAATCAGAAGCACCTCCAATTCTAAGAACATTTGATGGGATATTAAAATAAGAAGATTCTATAGCAGATGTAACACCTTGTAATACATTAAGTTCATTATGTGTACTTGTTGTATTGGAAGTCTGTATAGAATCCAGCTGTTCACTAAGATGTTCAGTAAGACGTTGCTCAAACTCTATATTATGATTTGTCAAAGACATTTCCAAATCATTTAAATTTTCATAATTTGACATTATTCTACATCCAACAATGTATCTATTATCTTTTTAATTTTTTTGTTATCTATGTATGGTGGATGTTCATTTGCATCAATAAAATCAAATAATATCTCTTTGTTTGATTTTATTTGTACTGATTTGATTTGTTCTGATTCAACGGACTTTACTTCATTTGTTATTTTAGAGAAGTCTGTAGCAAATCGTAAAGGATTATATGATTGAATCTTTTCCATCAATTTATTATTTTCTACTGTTCCATAATCTTTTTCAAATATAAGTTTGACAACATTACCTTCTATTTTCTTTTTGTCTGGTATTTCTTCAGTGGAAACATAAACAAATTTTACACCATCAAATTCAATAAATTCAAGGTTGCCTTCATCCCAGCAATAAAATCCCCTTAATGTTCCGACATCATTGAATGTCATATGATATGGAGCACCAAGATATGTTATGTTGTTTCTTGTTGATGGAATATGGAAATGGCCTGATATAACTTTATCGTAATTGGCAAAATCGGATATATTCAAATTAGACTTCTCAAATATACGGCTATTGGTTACAGGAAACTGATTGATTTCAAAATGCCCAAACAAGTATTTACATTCTAGATTTATATCACAATTCCATGGCACAAAACCAATATTCTCAATGACAGTTGGTTTTTCTATAACTGACATGTTATCATATTCATTGAACATTTGTAACGAATGTACCGTGTTTTCTGTTTTATAGAACACATCATGATTTCCCAGCAATAATATCACTTTGATATTATTCATCTTCAACATGTCAGCAATTTTCATTGCTGTATAAATTGTTTTTACATTTAAGTTTTTTCTATCATGGAATAAATCACCTAATATAGTTAAGGTAAAAATATCCCTTCTATGACATTCATCTATTATATCTTGTATCAGTTTCACAGATTGGTCAAGCCATATCTGGTCGTTATGTGATATACCTAGATGTAAGTCATTGGTTATCATGCTTTTCATCAGTTTGAATCTCCACATTTTTAGTTTTTACATTTTCATCCACAAAGGACAATATATTTTCATAGTCCAAAGATTTTTGTGTGTAATGTCTGTTTTCTCTGTTTTCTGTTTTATACATCTCATATCCTCTGTAGCACACATCTTTTATTTTACTATGTTTTTTTTGGTCTGTTATATATAATTTAAATGAGTTCTTTATAATTTGGGTTACGTAAGCAAATGCATTTGTTGATTTTTCTGGTTTAAAGCTTTTAAGATATTTTACACATGTGAATACTGCTTCTGAAATCATGTCTTGTTTCCAAGTGTATCCAGAGAAATTGCTCTTAGTTGAATAGTGTGTTGATATTGAAAGAAGCATTTTTCCTAATTCTTCCGACATTACCCCATCATTTTTGAATTTGATAATTTCGGCAAGAAGGTCACTATTCGTTACATAGTGTTCGCCTTTCTTTTTCGTTTTTATCACCCCCTCGTATAATACGCAAATTTTATTAGCATAATTTTACACATATTGGAGAGCTTTGTAAACTATTTCTTGAGGATTGTTTCTAGAGAACTCTTTATGTGCGACAGCTTGTCATTCGATTCAAATAGAGCAAGGGTCATGGCCTCTATTTTTCTTTTGTTGGTTGTAATGTCTGTTATCTTTTTATCGGATTCAAAACATAAATTATATGAATATTTTCCTGTATAAAACTTACGCAATTCCTTATTCAGGCAGTCTAATATAGGTTCTATTTTTTCTATATCGTATTGCTCATATATTTTGTTTATGACTTTTGTTGCTTCATCAGAATTTTTGGTTATTCCAATAGTCATAGCTCTAAATTTATTAGTCGTTTCATCAACATGAGAATATGATAAGTATTTTATAAGTCGCATTTATAAATCCGATCCTAAAAAGATTAGTTTGACATCGGGTACAGTTGCACCTCCTGTCACTGATATAGTTGTGGTATCAACACTTGCAGCACTTACTGTTCCTGCTGTCAAAAGTTTTGTTGTAGTATCATATATCTGAACAAATGGGTACATTGTATTCAATTTATGTGTAATTACTTTTGTATATTTGTATTTACCACCTCCTATCGCTGAAGGTGTAGCGCTTGACATATCACTATAAAAAATTCTCGGCGGTTGAAATAAAAGCTGAACGCTTGTGAATGTTCTAGGTAATATTGATGAACCAGATACTTCAATTTGAAATGTTGAATTTGTTGGATAGGCATATGTATCATCAGTTGATAAACCATTTCCATACCCACCAACCCAAAATTCAAAAAATCCGTTGTTGTCTGTTGTGACATAAGTAACACCTGAACCTCCTGTTGCTTGTTCATACATATATACCGATGTAAGTGCCGGCTCTTTTTTTAATGTAACAATAGCTCCTTGAACTGGTTGCCCTTCACTATTTAATACATATTGCCAATAATGACTTCTTGACATTATTATCTCCTCCTATTGCTCTATATCATAGTATTCAATCGTATACCATAATGTTAATCGTACACCACCTAAAATATCTAAACCACCAGCGACTGCTACAGCCGAACATTTACTATAAAACAATATATCATCATTTTCATCAAATAATCCTATTTCAGTTATATTTATATCTTCGTACACATCTATCGTAAATTTTATACCCCACGAATTATATCCAGTTCCATTTGAATATCTATTCATTTCATAAATATCCCAACTGTTTACATGATAATAAGCAGATGGTATTTCTGATTCTAACTTATTTTCTCCTCTAGCATCCCATTCTAATGTTGACCCATCCCCAAGTTTCAAACTGTCTATATCATGTACAACATCATATTTTGTTCTTATGTATGGTGAATTACTAAGTTTCTTGATACAAATATTATAGTATTTAGATGGTTCATTAATTGTCACAGTCACCCTGTTTTCATCTACTATTGAAACACTGTCTGGAATAATTTTTATCTGGTCATCTCCTGTAATTTCAAACACTTCTACAATAACAGCCGGGGTGGCTAAATTATGTGTATATGTTCTTGTTACTCCTGTCCTAGCACCACTTTGATAATCGGCTTTTGCTGTTATTGATTCATATGTATAAGCAGCAGAACTAGGGGCATAGAAGTCAACATAATGAGGTAAACCATCAATCATATCACTTATTGGAAACATTTCATATTTTGGTTTGTTTGTGGCTGATATTCTATTTCTCTCATATACCATCCAAAGTGCATCTCTATATTTTTCACCCGATACAGGAACACTTGGAAGTTCGCTTACTGGCAACCATGATGCATCATTAGGATAGCAATCATCTGAAGATGATGTTACGAAAGCATAAAATTTTTGTGCCGAATGTAATTCAATGGTTACATTGTTATCATCTTCAACCTTTATATTTTTTGGTATGAATCGATTATATGGTGGTACATATTGTGTACCATCATCTGTATATGTTTGAACAAGAATATCCTTTGTATGCAGATTATGATAGAATGTTATTGATGTGGCTGTATTTGACCTATTGTGGAATACAAAACAACAAGGTAATGGGTCAACTATATCAACACAACATTTTGTTTTAGCATAGGCATTGTAAAATCCATTGTATATATCAATATATCTTCCAGAAAAATCTGTAAGTAGGGCAAGTAATATACTGTAATTACAGAATCTTGCCACTGGACGTAATTCTTCAAATTTTTCTAAAAGAACTCTTTCAGTTGCTATATCTATAATGGATGTATCATTTATTGGTTCTGTTGATAAATCCATTTCAACTCTGTAATGTGGTGACAATCTTAAATCTTCACACCCTGCCCTTGTTGGTGGGTCAGTCTCAGCACTTGAAGGTAATGATGTCCATGATGTTGTTTTGGTAAATGGATATGGGTCAAGATTTGCATAGTATCTCATACCAGCGCCTGCCATAACTGGATAATATATAGACCACGGTGAATGAGGTTCTGCGGATTCTTCTTCTTCATCATCAAAGATTGGAGCAGCAGTAACATTTACTGTTAGTTTTTTATTTGATGAGTCATATGATGTAACATATCCTTCCATCCAATCAGAAGCGCTTGGACATGTTATAAAAACATATTGTCCTGCAACACGAGGTAGAGGGTCGTCACCTTCAACTGTAAATATTTTTTCTCCAAGTGTTGCAGCGGACGTGGTTGTTGATGATTCAGAATTTGCATAATAATCATTGTACAAATGTTCTTGCCATTCATAATCATTAGCGTAACAATATGCTTCTATACTGTCAGCACTGATTGAATGTGTTCCTTGAAACGGAGCACTTGATGGTAATAACTCATGCCATTGTTCATATATATTCAATCTATTGATTGTGTTTGTTAAGAATCGAAATAAACCATATAAAGCACAATAAGTTCCTTTTCGTTTCAGCAATGCAGGAAGATTTTGTATGAAAAACCTATCTAAGTCCCATCCATTCCACCCTGAAGGTATGATAGATGTAGTGCCAAATGTTTCTAATAGATAATGTAGATATTCACCTTTAACCTCCCAAGGGTCTGACATGTTGAGTATATCTCTTATTTTGTAATATACTTTTGAATACATCTGGTCAAAACAGACACCTAAAAATTCTCTCATGTTATCTGTTCTTTGATGTTCTGGTAGAGCTTCTAAAGTGAAATCTTTCATAAAATATGTTTCTATTTGTATGATAGAATCAGCTTCACTTTTAGGATATATTTTTCCAAAATATAGATATGGTTTCAACGTGTTGATATATTCTGAATATAGTGTTCCTGATGAGTCAGTAGTATTATTCAGATATCTATGTAGGGGTGAATCATTACGAATATAGACTTCAGAACCAGTAAAATCGGTATCACTATCATAAGTGAATAATTCATTATATGATAATTGTGATGGTATTGATGCAGCACTTGGCTGACCTTCTTTTGGTGTGAGATAAAATTCAAAAAAGTTTTGATTTTCAACAAATTCATTTGAATATACTCTGTTTGTATCACCATCTTCGGGTTTTGCGTTATACAAACAAGTTAGGCAATAATAGTCCGTGCCGCCTTTGACATATAGTTGTATACCATAAGCCCCTTCTACTACGATTCCACTGCCACCACCAGTTTGATTGATGTTTCCTGCCATTGTTTTCCTCTTGTTAGTTCTTTATGCTATTTATAAATTCTTCTGCCATCATTTTGAGATTTGCACCTGAAACATTGTTATGGAGAAATCTGTGTTTTGTATCATTCATGAAATATTCGGGCGAACACCCCCATGAAAATACTGGTGTGCCTTGTAGTAGTGATAATATCGTCCATTGTGATGTTGGTGTAATTACTGCTCTAGCATTTGTTATCAATTTCGTGATGTCATAATAAACATCTTTAAAATAAGTTGGGTTTCTCAGCATAATATTTTTTTCATGTAAATGGATTTTCATATCACCAGCAACTATTACCCTATCTCCAAATTTATCAAGAAGATGGTCATAAATTTCTTTTATTACAGCATATTTTTCATTGATACATGGTATGAATATAATCATATCACTTTTCTTCTTTTTAAATTTTATAGGAGTATATATTCGCTTGTATAATGGAAACCAATGTAATCCTTTTGAATATAAGACACTTAGATGAACCAAGTCCTTACTTGGATATATACGTTTGAATATATTTGATTTGACTTTTTTGATAACAATGTTTAGGTCTTTCTGTGATATTGAATTGTGTATAAATCCGCTTTGATTCAATTCATCTCTGGATAAATCTTCAAACACAGGAATTACGGTAGCCCAATCATATAGAAATTCTCTATTTGAATGAGTAGCCACAAACATTTTTTCGGGTTTTATTGCCTCATATATCCATCTCACATATGGTCGGAAATCAATAATCTCTGTTTTGTAATCTCCGAGAAAAGGCCCAACAAGCACATTTTCAATTTTCATCTATGTTTTTACTCCCTTCCTACTAAGAAGTCGTCTCAATTCATCATCTGCTTCTTTATCAAGAAATAATGACGGTTTGCCATCCTTCAACCATTGTTTAACCATTTGTATGTGTTTGCAGTTGGGTGTTCTGACAGGGCAATTACATGTCCATTTCGTTCCTCCCTTGCTTACAAAATAAATATTTTCAGGTGACTTACCATGTGTCCATGATGTCACAATGAAATCATTCTTTGTTGTACCTGCATCTTTTATAATGTAATCAGGGTCTTTAGAAAAGATGCTTACTTTTTCAGAAAGTTCATGTAGTGCAAATGTTTCTTTTAGGTTCATTGTTATCCTTCCAATATGATGTTTCCATCCCACATACTGAAAATATCAATATTTTTTTCATACACTGATTTTGATATTTGAATGACTTCTACATTACGTAGTAAATCCATTAATACAGACTCATCCAGCAATAGGTCTGCCTCTATCTTCCTTAGATTGTTAAAATTAACTAGGATTTTATTATTTTTACGTAGGTAGGATATTAGATTGGCGCCCTTTTCATTCTCAATGTAATATTTCTTTCCAGTTGTTTTCAATACATCATTATACAATTTTATGTTATTTGAAATAACGAATCTATTTGTTTTTGAAAATGTATTTACAACATTGAGAATTTTGTCTCTGGTTGGTTCTGCGAATCCGAATTTTATCAGGTGTATTTTTTCTTCAGCCTTCTCTGATAGGCTGGCTATATTCTTTTCGTCAACATTAACGAAATCCGCATTTATGACAGTTATTTTCATGGTATCCCTCCAAAACAGTTCACTTATGTTATTTATATACAAATGTAAATTATTTTGGAAAATTGCAACAAAAAGCCGGTGAACAAAAGTTCACCGGCTTAATGCCCCCCACTATATTGAATTTCGTATTGATAATGTGAAATGATCAACACTATTATTCACTACAGTATCATACATATTTGTTATGTTATTTTTTATCTTATACTCGTTAAGGTCTTTTATTGGTGGAGGCGTTAGATAGTATCTCAACATTTTCCCATACTTGCTATCATTCAAAAGCTTATATCTTTCCTTATCTCCTCTCTCATCATTATCAACTGCTATTATAATGCCTTTATCTGTATGTTTGAACATCTTATCCAAAAAGTCATCTGATACACTACCACCCAATACTGGCGTTCCTTGATGATTCTCTATCATCATGGCGTCTATTATGCCTTCTGTAACTATTATATACTTGTCTCGTTGAAAATATTCAATATTCATTATGATACCAGTTTTTTCTATAAGTGGATTGTCAAATTTTGGCTCCATATGGTCATAGATTGCCCGACCTTGAAAATATACAATAGTATTATTATGATATATGGATATAATGAATCTACTTTTATATCTACCAGTTATCGCAACAAAAATATTATTTGCATATTCTGGTGGTATTTTTCGGTCATGGATGAATTTTATAAGATGTTCTTTATATTTAGTATTTATAATCCCTGATACATCAGAATTTATTGATATACAATCCTTTATAATATAAGATAAATCTGATTCTATTCGTTCTTCAATCTTGGCTGCTGATGGATGACTTGTTAAACATTTTTTTATATCATCAAATTCAATAGATTCTACTTGTTTTATTGCTTCTGATATCGGTATTCCTTTGAGCTCTGATACAAGCTCAGCAAATGTTCCTGAGCGCCCACAATTAAAACAGTTATAAAAAGCACACCCATTCTCATATGTCACACTGAATCTACGTTTCCGTATGGTTTTCTTACTATCACCACATAAAGGGCATCTCATTACTACTTTATTCTTGTTTGGATAGATAACCCCATATTGTGATAGAAAGTCTACTATTGTATCATACTCAATCATTATTCACACTTATTTTTGGCTGGAAATAACAAATATTTACTTTTTACTTCTGGTTTGAAGACACATAAGTCTACATACCAAACATCATCACTAGAGTCTCTTACAATAAAGGAATGTATGTTGTAAGGGGTTGTACTGATTGTTGAATTTGGATATTCCTTCGCTATTGCCTCATAACCTTCTTTTTGATTATAACAGCCGAACAATAGTAAAGTCAATACTACTGCATATAACATTTTAATTTTCATGACTTATCTCCTTCTTGGTTTTCTAGGTTGGATTTTGCGATATCCACCGATTTTCAACATCAGTTCTTCTCCAAGCTCTTGCGATATAACTGGTATTGTCACAGGAATATCAACTCTTTCTTTTATTTCTACCTTTTCTTTATTCTTCTTTGTCATCTTTTTCATTTCGCCTCCCACTTATCTCGGTTTCCAGTTTTGACAACAATGTTCTGGTTCAACGCCTCTGCAACCAATTCTTTTCCAATCACCGCAATTCCCGCAGCACTTCAGGTTCTCGACCTGTTCCTCAAGCTCAGCAATCCGCTTGTCCTTCTCCGCAAAGGCTTTCAGGATAGTGTCCTTCATTTCGCCTCCTTCATCCATTTCACTCTCCCTCTAAAATTCTAAGAATCAACAGTACGATATGAGCAAGTTACCCTTGCTTTTATTTCGTCTAGCATTTCTCCGGTGGTTGCGTTTCCGAGCCACGGCTTAGACCATATTTCATCAATTATTTCCGCAAATGCCTCGCATAGCACAACATCCATCTCTTTATTTTCTGTTGTAGGTTTACACCATGCTTGTGCCGCTCTTTCTCTTGATAATTGTGTTGCCATAAATTTTCTCCTTTCTTTTATTTGAACAGACAGGGTAGCACTTCATTCCGCTGTGGGGCAGGATTTGATACCTGCAAATATTACATCTTTAATACTTCGGGAATTGATAACCTCAGTCAAGCATTATTAATGTAATCTAGTATATGCGTCTTTACTCTTCCGCCACCCACTTTCTACCCAACAATAAGTGTTTTACACTACCCTGTCTGTTTTTAATATTTCACCTTCCACTTGCACACCAGCTCCGCTGTTTCGATTGGTGATAGTTGGATGAAATGAGTTATAAATCCAAATTCGTCTGTGTTCTCATTATAGTTTTGGTATTCTTCACAGAATAAGTCTTTTACGAATGAATAAAACGAATCTTCATCCCCCTTCGCAATCACCTTCTCCAACAAATCCTGCTTGTCCTGAATAGTGGTGAAGGTATGAGTGGATTCATTAATATGTTCTGCGAGATTTCCGCATATAGCTCCGCAGGTACACCGATTATACAGGCTAGAGCTTTTATCATATTCATGCCAACACTCCCCAAGATATTCCGTTAGCCATTTACGCTGTGTTTCGGTCATGGCTTGCCTCCTAACCCACAGTATCCAGATGCAAGGCAAATATCATCTGGATTTCTGTCATATCCCATTTGTCCATTTGTTTTGTATCTCCACATCATGCAGTCAGAGGCGATACAACTAGGGTGGGTGTAGCTTTCATCATATGTATTAGTAGCACAGTTTGATTCTATACCTGCACTACTTCGTATCATCGGACACCACTTTGTTTTTGCTTCTTGTTCAGTCATGGCCGGCCTCCTTTGGTATCTTGTAAACAAATACGAATTTATAGAATGAGTTTATAAACACACTGTCTGGATATTTATTTGTCAGTTTTTTGAAATTCTTCTTTGTCATCTTTTTCTTCCTTTCTTGTAAAATCTATACATTCAAAATCAAATGGTACTAATAATAGCCCATCATTTATTTTCACATCAAAATAACCTTTTTTACATATAAGTCTTTTTGGTGTTTCATCTGCGTGTAAACAATCAATACATCTTGTAAGACATGGTAACATATTTTTATCCCTTAATCAATTACTATTCATATAATCGTCTTTAAATTTCTCTGAACAAAAATTCTCAAGAGCATCCTTTTCTATTTCATCCCTTATTTCTGGTGGAAACAACATATAGAATTTCTTTATTTCTTCTATGTTCTGTGAAACATTCAACATTCTCATCATAGCACATGAGCGGTCAAACGGCCCCCAGCTAGTATCCATCAGAGTTACTTGGTCATAGAACTTTTTCATTGCTCTTTTTAAGATATTTGATACAGCCTGTCTTGTAATTCCTAATTTTTCTGCAATTTCCGAGCCATTCATAGGTCTTGCTTGAAACATTTTAATACTCCTTAGTGACAAAATTTTATTATTTCTTTTAATGATACAGGATAAAAATCATGAACATCAACCCCAACATTCAACATGTGATTATGCTCTCTATATAACCATTTTTCATGAACGTGTCCCACTATATTCAATGTGAAATTACCGAATACATTATCTGGGCGATGACAACACAAAAACTTGTATTTTTCATATGTTATGGTCAGACGGGCACAAGCATTTCTTTTGTATTCTGTATCATCATGGTTTCCTTTGATACAAATAAACTTACCATTCATCTTACTTATCCACTCAACTCCGTGATGAAATGAGACATCTCCAAGACATATAACAGTATCTTCTGGCTTTACAATTTCATTATGCCTTTCAATTATTGTATTGTTCATTTCATCAGTGTCTTTGAAAGGTCTGTTACAATACTTTATAATATTAGCATGGCCAAAATGATAATCAGATGAGAACCATATCTGATTATCCCCTAACTCCTTTATAGTCAAATTCATTTTTGAATTTCATCCTTTCTAGTATAGTCTCTTTTAATCCATTTTATCATTAGATTCGTTTTGTGTCAAGCGATTTTCTTTCAGGTATTTTATAACATTTTTACGACTGTTTATCTCAATCTCTGGATTCAATTCTCTAAGAACCTGTTCTTTTCTTATAAACGAACCATCTGTCAGTATGTAGCCAATACTCGTTTTTTGCTTACATATTCCAATAGCTCCGTTTATTAAAGCGTCTTTTTTGGATTTTGATGAATTAGTAATTAAATACTTGGAATATAAGATAGTTATGGGTGTCATATTCAATCCTTTGCTACATATATAAATTTTGTTTCTATTTTTATATATGATTCATGTCCTTTTTGGATAGTATATAAATAGGGAACTATACCAATTGGTGGGTCACATTTTGATATTCTTTCGATGTTATTTTTAATAGAATTTTCTGTAAGTTCAGCGTGCTCGGCTACTTGTATTCCAGCAATCAAATCCTGAAGTCTATTTTCATATTTAACAATTTTCAAATCATTAAAAAAATAGTCCAATAATTCTTGTTTTGTACCTCTTATTAATTCTTTCTTTTCTAACATACTAGCCACACCTACTTTCGCCACATGATGTACAAGTGGCACAACCTTCTATTTTTATTACTGTATATTTACCACATTTTGGGCATAACCCACCTTCAACTTCATTTATATTTTCTTTATCTGCCATATAATATCTAACCAGTAGTTTGGCAATGGCATCTGGAATGGATAAAATCTGTGTTGGCTTTTTATCGGTATCTTCAAACCTATGCCAGTTGGGCCTGTCTGAATTTATACCTTCAAGTGTCTTTGTTACCGCCTCCAATGGAACACCATTTTGTAAAGCAATAGATACAGTCCTTCCCAATGCTTCACAAAATGTATTCAAAACCTGTCCAGATTTACCAATTGATAAGAATATTTCAACTGGTCTGCCGTTCTGTGTTGATACTGTTACATACATTTTTCCATTACCAGTTTCTATTACATGTACATTCGCTTGTAATTTAGACGGTCTTGTAAATAAAGAAGGTGTTGTCTTTTCTTTATTTGAAAATGATATCGGTTGTGATTTCTTGCTACCATCTCTATAAATAGTGATTCCTTTGAGTCCTTTCTGGTATGCGTATCTATATAATTCTGATACCTCATCCCTTGTGGCCGTTTTTGGTAGATTGGTTGTACTACTGATAGCCGTTGATACATGTTTTTGTAATGCAGCCTGCATATCAATTCTATCTTTTGGTTTGATGTCATGTGCAACAACAAATACATCACGTACTTCCTTCGGTACACCACGAACCCCCTTCAATGAGCCACCATTCTGTACAATCTTTTCAATCAGTTCTGGTGTATACCATGATTCGCCTTCAAATTTCTTTTTGAATATAGGATTTACCAATATGTATGTATCACCAGATTCGACTAATGTTTTTTGAAACACAAGTCCAAAGGCCGGTTCCATTCCATATGAACAGTCACATGAAAGAGCAATACTTCCTGTAGGTGCTATAGTTGTATGTTGACTATTTCTCAATCCATATTTCTTAACCTTTTCAATTACCTCTTGATTATCAATGAATTGGGATATGATTTCTAATACATCATCCTCAACCAGTTCATAGTTGTGAAATCTACCCCTTTCTTTGGCTAGGTCAGCACTTGCTTCAATACATGCTGTTGTTACTGTTTTCATTATTTCACCTGCAAATGATTGTCCTTCCTTACTATCATATGCTAGTCCTAATTCATATAGAGCATCTGCAAGACCCATAATACCTACACCAATAGGTCTATATTTCAATACATTTGTTTTGAATCTTTCATCAGGAAAAACCATATTGTCTATAAGATTATCCATTAATTTTGTGACATTATATGCTGTCTCATATAATGCCTGAATATCAAAATCCCCATCATCTCTACAGAATTTATGAACATTTATTGAACTTAAATTACAGGATGTGAAAGGAATTAAGGGTTGTTCCCCACAATTCCCTGTAATCACATGAGAAAGTTTAAAGGTGTGTGTATCATCATAAACACTAATATCCCACACATCCTCTTTTATATCTGTCTTAGTTATATTAACTATTTTGATATTATCATATATCATATTGCCTTTATTCAAAGATTCTTTCATCCATAATAAGGTATTTTTTCTGATATTAGAAAGAGTAAATATTGTCCTAAAATGCATAAGCGAGGATGTGAACAATTGTACGGAATATCTAGTATATGACCTACCATATGATTTTCCATTTGGAAATGATACGTTAGATGATGTCGATTCTACCAATCTCGTTTTAATTCCATAAAAGCCTAATAATTCTGAAACATCTGATGCTAAGTTATAATTGCTACTACAAAAAACACATCTACTTCCAGATTTATCAACATAACCATTTGATGAAAACAACCCATCAATCAGGCCTTTTCTGAAGTCCTCGGATGTGGTAGTCCATACACTAGAAGGCAGTCCAGTTGCTTTTTTATCAACACCGTAAGACATAAAGAAATTATCTAAGTCATTATTCGTTGTATTAAATTCAATACAACCATCTATCTTAGAAGGGTTATATATTTTATTTGTTATCTGTGTTATTTTCTTCATAACCCTATTATAGATACCATTGGCAATATCCTCGTCACTAAATATAAACCCATATTGACGTTTACCAGAATCTTTTCTATCTGTTATCCACCCATCACCCAAATTCCATCCAATTACAAATCCATCATCATAATCGCCCCTTATACCATATCCAAGAGTATTCATTTTTACAATCGGTAGATAATCACCTGATTTAAGTTCTGTTGTCAATCTTTTTTCATATGTTGTATCATTTAATACCGGCCACTTATGTTCGGCTGTAGAATAATATTTTTTTCCACCCATTAATGTTATTTCATATAGTTCTTTTCCTTTTCCTGATAAAAAGCACTTAGCAGGTGAATATTCACCTTTTTGATTTATAACAAAAAATGATTTGTTTTCTAATTGTTCTATTGGATAGATGCCATCTTTTGTAATAACTTTAGTACCCGCCCGTAAAGATGGGTTTGTGCAGTCGATCTTAACTATCTTTTTCAGTGGATTGAATCTATTGATTGTATCGATAAATAGAACGCCTGGGTCAGCCGTGGCGTGTGCCATATCAACCAATCTGTCCCATAAAAATCTGGCATTTACTTCCTTGACTACACCATTTGCAGGCGATACTAATGGATATGGAATGTTGTCTTTGAATGCCTGCATAAAGGCGTCATCAATGGCTACCGATATATTCATGTTTGACAGAACACCATCAATACTTTTACATTCAATAAATTCCATGATGTCTGGATGGTTTATTGGCATATCAACCATAATGGCTGCCCGTCTTGCTCTTCCCCCTGATTTTGTAGTTGCTCCAACAGCATCATATAATGACATAAAAGAAATTGGCCCACTACTCTTTCCAGATGGAATTATATTACTATCTGATTTGTCTTGACCTTCATATATATCGGCGGACGCTTCCCTCAATTTTCCTATTGGTATACCTACACCAGACCCAGCTTGAAATATTTTTCTGGCCACGTTGGCTATGTCATATATACTATCCATGCTATCATGTAAATCCACAACCCAACAGGCGCTAAATATTTTATTTTTTCCTCCAGCGTTGAAGAATACAGGGGTATTTGGTCTCCATATATTCTTTTTCATTAAATCATATGCTATTTTAACACTTTCTTTATCTCCAAATTCCTTTGATACTCTTTTAAATGTATCGTCTATTGATTCGTCACCGAAACTGTATAAGTCGGCGAATATTCTTTTTGCCATATCACTTAAACTCATTAATACACCATTCCTCCATTATTTTATTCGCTATAAACAGAAAAAGGCGTGACATTTTGTCACACCTATTTTGTTTTTATTAATTTACTTTAATTTTATCTGATTCTGGTGTATACCAGAATCCACGGTAAATAACTTCACATACACCGCCTTCATATTTTTCTACAATAAGATTATTCCTTATTTCATCTCTTGAATTTTCAACATATCCAACCGCACCATCTTCTGTTTGAAAATATGGTACTGTGTAGTATCCAAATGGTACATGAAATTTCTTTTCAAATATTTCTCTTTCTTTCTCATTTACAACAAAATATGTTTTCATTTAATTTTCCTTTCTAATTATATAATTGTAGAAGTTTGTTTTCAACATTTGTAAAATCATCCAGATATCCGTTGAAATTATTTTTATAAAAGAAATCATATATTTTAGATGGGTCTGCAATCTTATAACTTTTGTATGCATTCAATATTCTTGTTTTCATTACGTTTGGTATCATATAGAAATCGATGAGAATACGGTTTCGTCTGAATCTATCTTCCAGATTGTTTTTACTCAACCACTCCTGCCATCCTTCTTTCATAACCTTTCGTGCAGAAACCTCACCAAATCCCGGCTTTCGTTTACCAACTGGCCAATCCTCTGGTGTTTTTATATTGAATATATCATCCTTTGATTGCCCCATAAGACATTTCATTATAACAAATTCTTCTGGATTTTCACATTCAATAAACTGTGTTTTTGATGGGTTATAGACCCTCACTTTTTCAGATATCAGTTGAACATAATCTTCATCATTTGAAACTACAATATACTCACCGTCATCTTTTCTGGCTAAAACACCAATAATATCATCTGCTTCCGCGTTTTCTACTGTGATAACTTTGAATGGTAGGTATCGTTGTATTTCTTCACAAAAGGCATCATATTCATAATGAAACACATCCCAATTTATACCTGATTTGTCCCTTTTACCCTTTCTTGATTCTTTATATCTTTCCCAATACAACTTTCGCCAAGAACGTCTGTCGTCTACTGCCAGTATGACCTCTGTAATATTTTCCTTAAATAAGAATTTATAAAGAGAATCGATTGTTATATACTTCCACAGCGCAATGTTTGGGTTATCTGTTTTTGAAAATACCTCATTACTACAGAACATCCTAACAGCAAGGTTGTTCATATCCACTAAAATTGTTGTCATAAACATATTCCTTTCTTATAATCAACATGATAACACATTAGATAGGGATTGTCAATCTATCAACTCATCAAGCCCAACAAGAATGTCAATATATCCCCTTTTCATTATCTCCAGCAAAATCAATGCTCTGTTGGACTTGACAACTCTATTTTTTATGATATTGACAAGTTTATCCAATATTTTTTCAATATCTTCATGTAACAGCTGAACCTCTTTAGGATTGAATTTGCCATCTATATCCGACACCCTTCTCAATATATTCTGGTTTTCTAACTCCAGATTTCGTATGAAAATATAATCTTCTTCTGTCATTTTTCACCCATTTCTAATATTTTTCGCAAACGTGATTTTAAATGCTCCTCCCAAAAATTATGTTCTTGATTTAAGAGGTTAGCGTCTGTCATTCTTAGGTTTAGTAATGTTTTATGTTTATGATGAAATATCTTGTTGTTCGTGATGGGATTGTAATTTCTTTTCCTTTTATATTTTCATAGGTCAAAGAAAGAAATAAGGCATTACTTTGATTATCAACTGTTACAACATAAGGGGCTCCTGTATAATCAGATAATACTTTCTCAAAATCTTCTGTGATTTTATAAATTCCATTTGCCATGTACACCCCCAACAAATTATTTCAACCTTACTTTCAATACATCATATATGAGTTGTTTATATCCTTCCCAATCATCATTTTTTATAAGCCTTTCCAGTTTGGATATTTAGTCCTTACTTGCAATCTGATAAAAATTCACCATTTCGGTGAACCCCATATTAGCATCATATGAAGCCTCATCTACTTTCTTATAATTGATGATATAATGTTTCATCCGTGATATAGTTTATTTTACCTTTCTCAAGAAATGTTCCCCATTTTCACCCTTATATTGAATGAAAAAAGGTCTATTGTATCTTGTTCCTCTCAAATATTGTGATGCATGCTCTGTAGAAAATCTCATTCTTTTTCTATCAGCTTTCATGTTATTATAAAACTCATCTTTTGTTACACTGAAAACTGGAAAATTGTCTTTCATTGCATCAGCAAAAACCCCTTTAACATCCGTTTCAATTTTGCCGGGGTCAGATGAATCGACACTCGTTTGTTGCTTCAAATTTATTGAATCATGTGTTTCACCACTTCCAAATATTTCACCCATTTTTATTTCCTCCTATTGTAAGTTATTGAAATTACTCAATTATTTTTTATACATACCCAACGTCATGACTTTGGCAAGGAACTCGCCGGTACGGCGTATGATTCCTTTCTTGGCTTTGGGTATTTTCTCTTTTCGGATATCCAACATTACATCCGTTTTTTTGCCATTATTCCTTAACATATCATCTATCATACGATATCTTATTCTCATTTGTGGGTCAAGACGAAAATAATATTGCTGTAAGATAGTGCGCATTCCTCTTTGCTTATACAAAGTCATCAAATCGTTATAATCCTGATTATTCAATATAGGTATAATTTCATCAGGCCGAACTAATTGGTCATATATACAACATTGTATCAACTGACAAAATTGTGTTGTGGTTAAAGAAAGTCTCATTTTATTTTTTATCTCCGTTTACATTTAGATTTTTATATGGTAAAATGTGCATTGTCACAGGGCAGCCGGATATTATTAGTAAAAAGTGATGTTGTGTTGTTATTTATGCTTCCCATTTCTATTTTGTAATAAAAATCAAATATTTTAAATTTTCCTTTTTAGATTACAACACTATTTATAATAAAAAACCCTTAGAGTAAATTCTAAGGGTTTTTTATTACCAATTATTTTTATTATTATTTTAACCAACAATTCTTGGAATTGCACCAAACGATTCTTCGATTGCTTCCTGTAGATTTTCATCATCCTCAAAAGACTCATCAATATTTGTGCTGAGTAGTTCAGCTCCTGTTTTATATTTCTTTGAGAATATATGTTTTGTGCCTCCTAGTTCTTTTGGAATGGGAAAATCTGTACCTGTACTTCCACCTGTTTTTGGTGCATTCTTCTTGATTTCAGCTTTCAATTCTTCTGTTTCAATGCTTTCGATAGTAGAAACTGTATTAACAACATTGTCAACATTGGTAAGGAAAGCAACTTCATCAAATAAATTTTCACTCTCAATAACAACTTTTCCGTCCATTTCAACTTTATGGCCACATGGTGTTACCCATTTTACCATACTTTTGATACCTTTATGTGCGACAACCACTGAAATGTCATTGTTTTGGTTTATATAGGCGTCATCTGTACCACTGAAAAAAGCTCCCATTCCATGATGGGAATGAATAACACCTATAGTCCCAACTGGTTTTGGCCCGATAACATGAACAGCACCACTACTTGCTTCTTGTTCTGGAAGAATTATATCTTTTACATATCGGGAATCAGCATCGCCAATCAGATATGCCAACCATTCACAATTAGGAAACCGTTTCATCAATAAATCCACCTTGTTTTTCACAACCCTACTGAATATGATTGATATAGGGCCGGCTGGTTTACGACCACACTCTGTAACAATTTTTAAATCCTCATCTGTATTTTCCCAGCCAGAATTATCAACATTATCATTATTTTTAGGGTCATTATACAACATTTGAAAACCCCCTCCCTGTATGTATGATTTATTCATATTTAATCTCCTATCCGTTATTTTAAATCTTTTTACAATTTTATATTTCTTGTGCTTTTTATTCATCACCCACCTCTTATATATAAAGGTCTTTCAGATTAGCAGACAATTCTTTATCAGTATATTTCATGATTTTACCAACAGCAAGAGCCGCCACGACACTGGCAGGAACAACCCAAGATGGTACTGTGGTGTAACCGTTTGTTGTTTCACCCCATTCGGCTACAATATTGGACAATGTAATATGTTCACCATTATATCCAACTTTCATATATTTCATTCCCATGACCTTTGCTATCCTCTGATTTTCCTCTTGTACATAAGAACTATCGGTGCAATCAATTAACCAATCAGTCTTTTTTGCAAGACTTTCCTTGAATTTGAATGGAAATGAATATACCGTGGCGTCTGGTCTTAGATATGTAATCATACCCTTGACAATCGCCGCCTTGTTCTTTCCAATGGCATCTGTGGGTAAGTCCAGACGATTGAGATTATGTTCCTCAATTACATCATGGTCATATAAATAAATCTTTTCAATACCAGACATAGCAGCAAATTTAGCAACCCAGTATCCAACACCACCCACGCCAACCACAGTGATGGAAATATCCTTATTCAAATTTAATGTTTTTTGTCTATCATATAATTGTGTCATATTTTTTAAATCCTTTCTTCACTTGATATTACATTATAATATAAAATTTATAATTAGTCAAGATAAAAATAACCTGTGTAAGTCAGTGCCTACACAGGTTCTAACATCTTAATTACCCCACAAATCATCGTTAGGTGTTGCCATACCTAAACCTTCTCTGATTCCAGCCGTACCAACTTTTACAGTAGAAGGGGCTGTTGGAGCATCTTTCAACACATGTCTGCGTAATGTTTCCAATCGTGGTAATAGTCTTGGGTTTCTTTGTGCAAGAGACATGGTATTGATATTTTCCAAAACAGCCATTGCTTGGTCAGCAATCACTATAATATCCTCTATGGTTTTATATTCTCTAGGATAATTCCAATTACCCCAACAATCGGGCCTTCTTTGGTGATAATGTTCAAAATACTCAAGGGAGTTCATATAGTGTGTGCTGACATCAATAATCTGTTTATCCCGCGTTGTAATCTTCAAATATATATTGGTCATAAGTTTTTTGACATACAAGGGTTCAATATTCATATGGTCAAGATATATTGGATTGTATGTACGTTTCAGCAACCAAATAATCTCACCCCTTCCATTACCCTTAACAATGGAAAGACCTTTTTTAGCATGTTCCCATGTTACATCAGGCATTGGAGCGGCTTTTGCTAAGGTATCTTTTAACTGCTTTTCTTTTCTTTCAAATTCATCTTGAAAAGAAGAAACCATAGCAGAAACCTCATTCATCTTTGATTTGATTGTATCTTTTATTTTGTTCCGTTTATCGGAAAGTTTATCTTCAAACTCTTTACGAATTTGTTCCTCAATATCTAAAGGTTGACCCTTTTTTGGCACAAGCTCATATAGAGTATCACCTAAACGTAATGTAACTGTCTCCGTTCTTAAATCTTCTATATTTAAGTTATCAACAGTTGCCATCATATCTTTGTGATATGTATTCAATTTATCTTTAATATTTTCAGTCATAATCATTCAACCCCTTTTGACTTTTTCTTTTTAATATAACAGATTTTTAATGATTTGTCAATAATTATATTTGTCAATAATATCAAGGCTAATAATGGATGTTTACAAATCCACCGACATTTTATAAATAGATATAATAAGATAATTGGAGGTCGGAGGTATGGTGATATATAGAGCAACAAACATAATTACTGGTCAGTGTTATATTGGGCAATCAGTAAATTTTCCCGACAGGAAAAGAGTTCACATTAGACGAGCATTAAAGAATGAAGATAACTGGGTGTTCCATAGGGCTATAAGGAAATATGGGGCGGATAATTTCAAATGGGAAATAATCTATGAGTGCAAGGACAAACTGATACTCAATGTAATGGAAACAATGAAAATAATTGTTAATCATAGTCATATCAGTGAAGGTGGTTACAATATGACATGGGGTGGTGATGGAACATCTGGCTATAAACATACAGATGAAACAAAGAAAATAATCAGCAATAGGATGTCAGGTATAAACAATCCTATGTATGGTTATGTATATACTGAAAAAGAAAGAGAATACATAAGCGAATGTACTAAGAAAGGTATAACACCTGATGAATGTAAAAAGCGTTCAGCAAGGATGGTAGGTAAACGTAACCCAACATACGGTAGAAAAAGGACGAATGAAGAAAAATCATTAATAAGTAAAAACAGAAAAGGTAAACTCACCGGCAAAGACAACCCAGCATATAAGTCTGCCCCTGAATATCTAATAACATTTCCAGATGGTCATCAAGAAATTATCAAAGGTCTACGAACTTTTTGTAGAGATAATGAATTAAGCCGATACCTAATGGAAAATAAACCTGAAACTATTGGATACAACGTAAAAAGGCTGTATACATAACATATACAGCCTTTTTTCACCCATTTCGCAAAATCTGTGAATTAAACGTCTTAATCCCTTATTCAGCAAGCCCCGCATCGTCATATGCCCTTATTTCAGCCTTGTCGCCCTGTGCGAAATTCACAGGTGCTTCAGAGGGCTTGATTTCAATGCCATTGAAGAAAACACGGTACTTACCAAAACCAGCATCCAACGAAACATTTTTAACTGTTTCACGGAAATTAGCACCAACCTCTACAGGAATGACTGTACCATTTACTAAGATACCAGTCTGTACATCAGTTTCGCTGTAGTTATAATTTTCACGTCCCCAAACTTCGTTCATAATGTTGCCTCCTTAATTTTTATATTCCTACTATATACCTTTTTTGTTTGATTGTCAACTATTTTTATGCGTTGTCTGTGCGACTCATTAAATAGTATCTTTCACTGTTATCTTCATTTCCAATGAAAATCATTCCTAATGATTGGTCTGGTACATAAGCAAAATTAGCAGTAAAATCATCACTTAGAACGGACATAACATTGACTACATTTTTGAACTCAAAACACATAGACATATCTTGATAATCAACTTCTGCTAAATCAATCCTTAATCCATTTGAAAATCTATTCTGTTTGTCAGATGTTTCAATATACAACATATTATCCGAAACACCAAAATAAATTTTATTAAATTTTGAACCAATCTTTTTTATACTACTGAATGACTCATAAAAATCATCATCAATTTCCATTTGGTGAAAATATGAAATATCTGCTCTAGGGGCTTCTGCTTCAAATATACTTACCACCTGTGGTGCACAGAAGAATATATTTGATTTCTGTTTACCCTGTATGAGAGTTATTTTTTCATCCTTTATTTGGATTGTAGTTTCTTCATTATCATTTATCAAATTCAGAAAAGGAACTAGATTAGTATTTGGTTCATCAAAATTCATAACCAATGAATCAGTTGACTTCATTTCTGGCAAAATCAGATTTGGCAAATTCAGAAGTGATATTGCATCAGAAGATGATGAAATCATTTTCGATATTGCCTTATCCTTTGAGAGTTTTATCTGTACATTGTTTATAATGTAATTCAGAGTAGCCTTTTTGAGAAATGTTTTTAATTCACTTGTATTTACTATCATCACATCACCACCTTTTATTCGTTAGAGAACGTATCTTCATCCTTCTTATTTATATCGTTTTTGAATAAATTATCAAATTGACTTGGAAAAGCATCAACAAAACAGTCTTGACATACATCAAATTTGACTTGCTTGTTGGGCGACAACGATTTCTCACCCATTACAAAATCAAAACAAATAAATTCATTCATTTCATCTTCATCATCAAATGAAGTGCCACAAATATCACATGTCAATTCCATTATTTCACCATTTACATCTACACCTGTTATCATTTTATTTTTCTCCTACTTCTTCTATTAATTTTCTCATGTTTTATTCTCCTTTTTAATTTATAAAAATTAGTTCAAAGTTTTATTAATAAGACCCAGACCCAGACCTAGACCCAGACCCAGACCCAGACTTAGACCAAGACCTAGACCTAGACCCAGACCCAGACCCAGACCTAGACCCAGACCAAGACCCAGACCAAGACTCAGACCCAGACCAAGACCAAGACTCAGACCCAGACCCAGACCCAGACCCAGACCCAGACCAAGACCTATTTTGTTTTATGCTTCGTAACGAAATCATAATTTCCCCTTATTTAATTATTCCAAAACTTTCAATTGATTGTTTCATTATATAATGATCATTGGGTAATTTTTGATAATCTTTCCATTTTGTATTGTTAAAAGGGCCAGTCTCGTATACAATACCACAATCGGAAAGCAAAACACAATCATCATTTACTCCGATTAATTTACCAGTGTAAATATAATTGGCACAAAACAATGTGATTCTTTCTCCCATTAATTTAACCAATCCCTCTTCTTCTACTTCTTCTATTAATTTTCTCATGTTTTATTCTCCTTTTTTAATTTGTTTTTTTAAATCTTGATAATGTAATCTTCTTGCCTGAAGAAACTTTTAACAACACCAAATACAACAATTCTAACAATAATATAAATTAAAGACAATGAATATATTATTATTAAAAATATTAATAATGGATTTTTCAATATGAAATTTATCATAATTTGTTTTATTTTTCTCCTCTCTAATATTACATTTCATATCCTACATAGGATATGACTTTAGATGAATATAACATAAAATATGTTAATTGTAAAGATTTTTATAAAAATAATGACGAAGCATTTTTTGTTTTTTTCTTTGTCTTTGTAGTATTGTTTTCCAGAACATTTACAAATCCCATGAATTTACTCATTTCTATTTTTGAAAGACACATTTCTTTACGAATTGTATCAAATTTCTCTTTTATTTTTTTGTCAGTTTCTTCTTTTTTGACCCATTTTAGAAAACGATTGCCACTAGGTACTTTATAATAATAATATTGATATATTAAATTATCGGGAAGAAAAAATTGAAATTCATTAATTGTATTAACAATATCATTCAGTTTATTATCATGTGACAACCACATAGATATAAGATATGCCGGTGCTACCTTTTTATCATAGACAATCCCTTTCTTGTAATATATATTATTCAGATAATCAAATATTGTTTTTTCTTTATTCATAACTTTTACCACCACCAGCAAACCATGCCGCACCACACTCACATTCACGCCAAGAGCACCATTCATATTCTGTTCCATACTTATCAAAGTATTCTTTATTCTTTACACCGTATGTTTTTACATTATGTTTCAAATATATCAGGTGATATTCTGGACTGTTGATACTAATTTGTTTTTTCGTCATTTTTAGATAACCTATTCCAAAATCCTTCTATGTTTTTGAAATGAATAAAATTATTACATTTACCCTTTGTAAAACATGCAGGACAAACAATGATTGGTTGACCGCTATCATTATATTCTGTGTCATAAAATTCATCAATTATATTATTGTAGCACACATCACATTTATTAGGTTGGGCTATGTTTATTTTTTTCATTATATACATCCCTTTTTAACTAATTTCAAAATATATCCAATGAAATTTATTTCTTTTATCGCCACAAGACTGTCCCGATACATAGCATCGGCTGTCTCAATAATGGCGTCACCTGGCGACTTTAAATCTCCAACATTATCAAATATATACTGATACAATTCTGTATAGTTTGTTGTGTTAGACCGTAGTGTTTTACGAATACCATCAAGGTCTTGTTTCTTTACAAGGTCAAAAATGTTTTTATATAATTCTGATGCAATTTGAAATTTTACACTAGATATTTTGCCATCAATGGTATTCAATTGTAGTGTATTCAGGGTTGTGCGAATGTCTGGATACAGTTTTTTGATGGTCTCAATAATTGTTTCCAGTTTTTCAATTTTTACATTCTCCTTCTTGAGTACACCCATCACAAATTTTGCTATATCTTTTAAAGGTGGACTTCCCATTTCTACAATAGGACATCTTGAAGTTATTTCTGGTAACAATTTGTGACCATAATTACACATCAAAATAAATCTTGTAATACTATGTACTTGTTCAATCAAATCTCTCAACATTGCCATGGCATTGGGTGATAAATAATCAGCCTCATTCAGAACAACAACTTTTAGTTTTGATGTTCCTAGTGCTGTGGCAAAAGATTTGACTTTTGTTCTCATGTTTTCAACGGATGTTTCATCAGAACAGTTTACCCATATATAATCAAATCCTGATTGTTTTAAAAAAATATGAGTGAATGTTCCCTTGCCAACCCCTGCTGGGCCCACAAGAGTTACATTTAATGATTGGTTGATGATATTGTTAAGTTTATCTCGTACATCATCATTCAAAACCATATCTTCAATATTATCCGGTTCATGTTGAAAACACCATATATCTGTTTTATTCATAAAAATCTCCTATGTAAACTATTATAGACTAATATCTACTGGTTGTAAATTACAAAAAAGGTCGTGACATTATGTCACGACCTACATTTTGAACACCAAATAATATTGTTTATTCAGCGTTTTCAGTTGCCGTCTCTACTTCAGCGTCAAAGTCTGCAAAATACTCTTTGAGAGCGGCAGATGGGCGAAACTTCGGAACGACCTTTGCAGGCACTTCTACAGCATCACCTGTTTTGGGATTACGGGCGGTACGTGCTTTCTTGTCAACCAACAGGAAAGTACCAAAACCAACCAGAGCAACCTTACCATCTGATGCGAGCCCTTCTGTAATTCCATTCAGAACCGCTTCAATGGCAATACGTGTGTCCTTCTTTGTTAAGTTTGTTTCTTGTGCCACATAATCAATTAAACTAGCCTTGTTCATAAAACATCCTCCAATTTTTATTTGTTTCTAATATACACCAGTTAAAATAACATGTCAACTATTTTTCCAATAAAAAAGTAAATTTTTATTGGATTCTTTGCTAGACTACGGTTGACCTTCTTCCGCTTATTTTCTAGGCAAACCTAATTTGTCCCACGCTTCATCTTCTAAAAAAGCAAACCGACTTGTCATATTTTCACCAAAAACTCTTTTCACAAAATCCTCTTTTACAACTACCCAACCACCAGTTCTATATGGATTTTTTCTATCACTTCCATTTTTTACTGATACCAATATAACACCCTGTTTCATATATTCCTTACATTTATCACAAGGTTCTTTGTCAAAACAAGTGTTTTTAGGCGCTTCTTTATCATTTGGCAATCTACCCATCAATACTATTTGGTTTTTATCATTACCACAATAAAAACATATTGGTATTGTTGGATTTACACCATGTTTTTCAGATATTCTTATACTCATATTATTCTCCTTTTATTATCTTAAAGTTTTCATATTATCAGAGTACCAATCATCGAATGCTTTGTTATTCTTTGCAAAATAATCATACTCTTTCATTGTTAAAATCATAGGTGAATAAATACTGGCATTGTAATCAACACCGTCCACAACATAAACTATATTCCTATCATTTTTTGCACGTACAACTGTAATATACCATTTATTTTCACATACTACAGCAATTTCATCATTTATTTTGAAATAATCATCAGGGCGATTTATTGCTTTTGGTGGAAATTCTTTTGCTTTTTCAACATATTCATTGATGAAAGCCAACCTTTTTTTGATGTTATCAACTTCTTGTATAGATCTGTTTAACATATCTCTATGCTTATCAACAATGCCATTTCTTATTGTTTCTGGCATTGTGATAAAAACACATGGGTCATCTAGAACCATGCTAAGATTTGTCAACACACACACTCCTTTATTTCTATACTCACAACTTACACATCTTGTTTTCATATTAACTCCTTAATATATTTTATCCAAAAATTATTTCATTGAAAGCCGCTATCTGTACAGCACAATCAGCGCCTATAGCATCATAGTACCAATCTTCTGGTTCTCCAGAAAACTGGTCAGCAAATTCTTTTCCAATTTTTACTTCACCATTTCTTATTTTTTCTATTGCTTCGGCAAGATTTTTTTCGTTGATAGTGTACCAAGAGCCTTCGGCATCTTCAAAATCTTTCACATCAAATGAAATTACATTATCTTCATTATCTCTCTTGACGTTTTTTATATCAGCCCAACTTTCTGTGTAACAACCCTCAACAGCATCTGTCATAATATTTTTCAACATTTCTTGTTTTGTCATAAAATCACCACTTGTTTTAAATTATTTTATATTTGCTTTTTCATTCTCTTCGTCTGCTTCATTAACCAATTTAAGGGCAAAATCAATACCCTGAAGATATCCAGTAAGTCTGTATATCATAATGGTATTCATCTCTTCCTTTATTTTATTTTCAATTTGTTCTTTTTTACGTTCTAATTCTTCAATAATATCATCTATGTATATCATAAATCTCTCACTTTCATAATTTTCTTTATAATATCATACGTTCCATTGTTCGTCAAGTGGATAAATGAAAAATAATGCTTATATGCGCGCGTCTCCTTTATATATGTGTCCGAAACCCCAAAACTTCAATAACACCCTACATCCTCGGCGAGTTCCTGCCAGTAAAGGGTTGCAGAAGGCAAGTTTTTACTTGACATTCGGTCAGAAATAGTATATGCTGAAAAAAATGAAAGGTGGGTGTAAAATGACCTTAGATATAAGAAAAGAAGATATACGAAAAAAGATGGAAAACAAAATTAAGGAATATATGGACAATGCACAAGCTGAGGCCTATATGATAAATCTTCTTGACCCAGCTCTTTCTACATGGGAAGGCAAACAGGTTACGAAAAGATTGATAACACGGTTGAGACTGTATATTCCAGAAGATTTTACGTTGTATATACGGAATACATATTATGGTATTGAATTGTATATAGGTCGGGGCAATAAAAACATGTCTGTGAGACTATGTGAAAATCGTAAAGATAAGACGTTACGGATGGAATATGTCAGAAAAGAGAATGCTCGTTTGTACGGTTTGCTAGACCTCTATAAGACGTATGCTGATGGTAAGGAACATCTTGATGAGTGGTTAGAAGAGTATATGAAAATACGTAAAGATGTTGTTGATTTAAAGGCAAAAATGCACAAATACGGATGTGAATATTTAATTGATTGGTCGGATTTGAGATATACCATATAAAACTTGACAAATCGGTGTTTTTGTGTTATTATGTATCATAAATAAGAAATAAAAATGTAAATATCGGGCAGGAAACAGGGAATCTACGTGGGCACCAGAACTAACTGGGTCGTAACCTAAGAAAAGGATTCTATTTACATTAAAAAATAAACCACTGTTTAGGTGGCGTCTTGGGATGTCTAACAATGAAGGATGGGACGATAAAGATGGGATGGCTGGGTTAGACGAGAAGTTAAAATTTTTTGGTGGTGGATGGGTAGATGACTAGGTTTCCTACGCTCACCCTATCCACCATTTTTTATAGGAGATAATATGATAAAGAAAATAAATTTGATAAAAGTGGAAAGTTCAAATATAGACAAGGTTGGCTATGATGAAAATACCTTGTATGTATTATTCAAGAACGGTGGGTTTTACCGATACAAGAATGTTGAGATTGAAAAATATGATAAATTTCTTATTGCTGAATCACAGGGAAAATTCTTGAATACCGAGATAAAGAAGGGTGGATATGAGTTTGAAAGAATATGGGATGATGACCCATTTTATATAGAAAATGTGGAAAGTGAGGATAATAAAAATGAAAAAAATATTTGATATAATGAATACAATATGTTGGATTGTTCTTATGTTGTGTGTTGTGGCTGGATTTTTTACAGTTGCATACAAACATACGATGGAAGTGAGATTTATAAAACAAGTTATTGAACAAATTGAACAAGAACAAGAAATTGATTTTACACAAGATAATAAAAAGAAGGTGAATGTATAATATGAGTTTCTTATTTAACGGATTAAATGATAAATTGTTGATTAAGAGATTTCGGGAACAGATATTATTTGACCGATTTCAAGGTATTGATTTTCGGGGTGAAATTGTTCGCCGAATGGAAGCCGCGGGTGTTTATGGCTGTGATGAGCTGATTGACCAATGGATTAACCAGTGGAAATTTGGGGAGAAGGGTGATATAGACTTGAAATTGGATATTTTAGAACGATTGAAAGGATAATAACATGACATTTGCACCATCTACAATATATAGAGATTTGATAAGAATGGTACATCCAGACCTTCATCCAGAAATGAAGGAGGCGGTTGTTCGTTCTCAGCAAGTTAATGCTGTCAAGGGTGACATACGTTCATTGAGGCGGTTGGCTATAAATTGGGGGTTTATCAAACCTACGGCTAACGATGATGAGATTAGACCCATTCATATTTGGGAGAATGTTAGGACACCATTTACAAGACGAAACAATCTTCTGTTAAATGTTGGTGAGGGTGTAAATATTATTCATGGTGTATTTGCTGGTTGTAAAGGTGTTATTGTTGAGATAACACCTATACGACAGGGTAAATATCATGGATATAAGAAATATACATTATATGTTTTAGATAAAAGGATGTTTACAAACATAACACTTAGGGACTATGATGTAATACAGAGTTATTTTTCAAAGATAATAATAGGTCAGATAACAAGTGCTACGGCAATAACTAAGTGGAAAGAATATAAGATTGAAAAAGGGCTTGTTAGGGTTAGAAATATTCAAGAATTGAAATTAACCTCCAATAGAGACTATTCAAAATTGAATATAAAAATTCGTATAAGTCTTTCTGGTAGAGTCACGATACATAAGGTGTTGAGAACAACACAAAAATGTGTTATAATTGATTATTATGGAACGGAGAAAACCGTTAGGGTGAAGAATATAATAGGGAGAATATAAATATGAGAAAATGTTTTAAGTGTGGTAGTGATAGGATTTTGAATATAAGCGGTAAAACATCAGATTGTTTCAGCGCTGATTATAAAGGAAAACAATATGAAGGATATGTACTTGATAGTGTTGGCATAAGTGATGACAACGACTACATTGAATTTGAGTATTGTTTGGCGTGTGGACAGATACAAGGCAAATTCCCTGTCAGTGACCCCGATTTTGGTGAGTACACTGAAGAAGATGCGTATTATAGGATTTATACGGATTAAAATATGAAAAAGAATATGTGGATACAGGTTGGATGTGTATTTTCTATTTTACTAGGCATATATGAGTTATGGATGATTAACCCTCATATGGCTATGGGTGTTTTTTAATAGCTAATGGATTTTACATATCATTGGATGATAAATTAGGGAAAGGGTAAGATACTATGACAAAACAAGAAAAAATATTAAAATTGGTTGCCGAGATAAATAGATTATTGTTAAACTATAATTCTATGATTCATGATAAAGAGAATTTTTCGGATGAAGAATGTTTTGAGCAAAAAAAGGAAATTGATGTTTTGGACGAAAAATTGAAGAAATTGAGGGGATAATTATGATTAGTAACAAAACAAAAGTTGGAAATTTTATAGAACAGCTGAAAAATGTAAATCAGTTGTTGGATAAAGTTATTGATTTTACAAAAAAGGACGAATTTTTTAAAGGTGAAAATTATCTTGGAAAGGATTGGCTGACAAATGCTCATTATGATATTGTGCAGGCAATTGAGCTCATGGAAGAATACGTGAAGAAGGAAAAATACGACTAATAAAAGAAAATTTTTGATGTTTACAAACAATTTTTTGTTTGTTATAATACTCACATCCAGTTGAGTTATGGAGTGTCGGGTGTTTACCCGATGTAACTTTTTAACTTCTGATAAATGAGGGGATTGTTTGGTAACTACATTGTAAATTACATGATACATAAGTGATGTAAATTACTTATTGATGATTGGAATGTATGGTTTGCTAGCACAAAGATGAACACTTTTTATCAGAATTAACCAACATACACTTATTATATAAGTCAGTATGTTGATTGATACACAATATGTTCCTGTGGAGCGGATGCTCTACGAATAAAGATAA
>Ga0209717_1000791_pt1 | contig 37128 bp, 35 predicted proteins | sample AD_UKC048_MetaG_FD_184418 | JGI IMG/M metagenome (GOLD analysis project Ga0209717, IMG submission 184418) | Active sludge microbial communities of municipal wastewater-treating anaerobic digesters from USA - AD_UKC048_MetaG (SPAdes) (version 2) | ecosystem: Engineered > Bioreactor > Anaerobic >...
GTAATAGTACTCTTTTTTGGAATTGTTTCGTGTAATGAACTGCTCGTCCGAGACCGATACGAGTTCTTCGTCCCACTTGGCGTAGGCAGTCAGGTAATGAAGGGTGTAAATTCCGTCCTTTTGCGTCAGGCTGAGTTGCTCGGAACTGTCATCCACGAGAAAGGTACCATCAAGCTGTGGCGTGACTTTTTTTCGGAATCCCTTATCGTCTTTAATTTCAATATAGTCATAGACACTACTCGAGGTGTATTCTTTCTTATTGCCGTCTGGAAAAACCACTTTCTCGATTTCCCAATAGCCGTTGATCTTGGCAACGTCGGTAGCTGAAATTGGCTTGTGGCATGAAAGCGCGCCGAGACAAACCAGTAGGTAAAAAATACATTTTTTCATAGCCTAAAAATACAGCATTCGACCGATATAAAAAGCATCGGTTTTAAACTATTTGCTACCTTTAACGTCTTAGGCTAAAATCCTGAACATGAAAACCATTCTTTATGCTTTTGTCGCAGCCGTTTCTTTTTTTAGCTGCAGTTCTTCGGATGAAGGGCCCATCCTGCCCATCCAAAATCCTACGCCCTCAGAATCCATGTATTTCCCGCCGCTTACCGGAAACATTTGGGAAACCAAAACCGTCGCCGACCTCAACTGGAATGCCGATGCGGTACAACCACTACTCGACTACCTCGAACTCAAGCATACCAAAAGTTTCATGATTCTCATAAACGGGAGAATCGTCATGGAAAATTATTTCAACGGACACACCGCTACTTCTCCGTGGTATTGGGCGAGTGCAGGAAAAACGCTGACATCGTCGGTGACCGGAATCGCGCAAAGCGAAAACCTACTCAACATCAACAACAAAGTATCGGATTATATCGGAACCGGATGGACGAGCGCGCCTCTAGCCAAAGAAAACCTGATCACCTGCAGGCATTTGCTCACAATGAGTTCCGGAATCGACGATTCACTTGGTGACAATGTCTCACCTGCCAACCTGCAATACAAAGCCGATGCGGGAACGCGCTGGGCGTACCATAATGTCTATGTCAAATTGCAGGATGTGGTCGCGGCGGCCAGCGGGCAAAGCTGGGGCAATTATTTTAATGCCAAACTGCGCGATAAAATTGGCATGACCGGAACCTGGCTGGCTTCGGGCGATAATATCGTGTATTGGAGTACGACCAGAAGCATGGCGCGTTTCGGGTTGCTTGCACTCAACAAAGGCAAATGGGACAGCACACAAATTGTTCCCGAAGCATATTTTCAGCAAGCCACGACAACCTCGCAAACCATCAACCAGGCTTATGGGTATTTGTGGTGGCTCAACGGAAAGTCGAGTTACCATTTACCACAATCGCAATTCCAGTTTCCGGGAAGCATCATTCCGTCTGGGCCAAACGACATGTTTATGGCTTTGGGGAAAAACGACCAGAAGATTTATGTGGTTGGGTCTAAGAAGATGGTGGTGATCCGTATGGGAGATGCTGCCGATGCACAGACGGCGGCCTTATCGGATTTTGACGAGGTGTTGTGGCAGAAAATCTCGGCGTTGTACAACAACTAAGGAATCGGATGGTTCAGGAAAAAGTTGACGATGCCCAAATACGTGAACTGGATACCAATGATTACTGCAAATGAGATGGCTGCAACAACGTAAAAATTACGTCTGGTGTACCAACTCCAAATAGTTGCCGAAGCGACCAACAAATAGAGAATAGTAAAAAAAATAATGTAGTTGCGGATGCCAGTTTCCAGGTATTGCGGTGCCAACGGATTCGTGACCGGTTTACGTGCTGCAAAAGCCTTGAGCATCCTGAAAATCTGAAAACCGCAAAACAATACCAAAACGGATGCTGTTGCGGTTTTAAATATTTCAAGCCAATGGCGTTTCATCTTACTTAAAGAACGAATCGACAAATTCGTATTTATTGAATACCTGCAAATCGTCGATGCCTTCTCCAACTCCAATGTATTTAACCGGAATCTGAAATTGGTCTGAGATGCCAATGACAACGCCGCCTTTGGCCGTTCCGTCGAGTTTGGTTACCGCGAGCGAAGTCACCTCGGTGGCTGCGGTAAATTGTTTGGCTTGTTCAAATGCATTTTGCCCGGTAGAGCCATCGAGAACAAGCAACACGTCATGCGGAGCATCTTCGATCACTTTTTGCATCACGCGTTTCACTTTGGTGAGCTCGTTCATGAGGTTGGTTTTGTTATGCAAACGACCGGCGGTATCAATGATGACGATGTCGGCGTTTTGGGCCACGGCGCTTTGCAAAGTATCGAAAGCCACCGAAGCTGGATCGCTGCCCATTTGTTGTTTCACGAGCGGCACACCGACGCGATCGGCCCAAACCTGTAGTTGGTCTATGGCCGCAGCGCGGAACGTATCGGCGGCGCCAAGGACGACCTTATAGCCTTGTTTTTTGAATTGGTTTGCGAGTTTGCCGATAGTCGTGGTTTTCCCGACACCGTTGACGCCGACTACCATTAAAACATACGGTTTCTTATCGGCTGGCGCGGTAAATGTCGAGGCTACGTTGGTATTGGTTTCTGAAAGCAGCGCTGCGATCTCGTCACGCAAAATGCGGTTGAGCTCGTCGGTGCCGAGGTATTTGTCTTCGGCGACGCGCTTTTCAATACGGGTGATGATTTTGAGTGTGGTTTCTACGCCAACGTCTGAGCCAACGAGTACTTCTTCGAGATTGTCGAGTACCTCATCATCGACCTTGGATTTCCCGGCAACGGCCTTGGTGAGTTTGGAGAAGAAGCTGGTTTTGGTTTGCTCGAGTCCTTTGTCAAGGGTTTCGCGGGCTTCTTGGGTAAAGTTGGCTTCCTTTTTTTCGGAAGAGAATAATTTTTTGAAAAAAGACATTTTGCTTATTGTTAATTAGTCGAAAGTCAAAAGCCGAAAGTGGAAACGGATCGTGCCTTCTTTAGACTTGCGACTTTCGACTTTGGACTTTTTAGCCCGGATAGTAGTGGAAAGCCCGCAGATTTGTGGTGTGTATTTTGAAAATTGGCGCGGCGACCAACGGAAGCCAGCGGGAATTTTACAAAATACCGCCGCAAAGCGAGGACTTGCAACGGATAGCCGGAACAGCTACAAATATAAAATAAAAAAGCTACTTCCGAATGAAAGTAGCTGATCTATATAAGATGCGTTTGATTATTTCTTTTTCAAGAATTCGTCTACGGCTTCTGGAGACATGATTGATTCTACGAATGTATAAGCACCAGTCTTTGGAGATTTCACCATTTTGATGGCTTTTGACAATCTCTTAGAAGCGGTTTGCAGGGTTGCTACGGTTTTCTTTGCCATGATTCAAATATATTATGGGTTGAAACCCTATTACTTAATCTCTTTGTGAACAGTTACTCTTTTCAAAACCGGGTTGAATTTTTTAATTTCCAAACGGTCTGGAGTATTTTTTTTGTTCTTGGTGGTGATGTATCTTGAAGTACCTGCAACGCCAGAAGCTTTGTGCTCGGTACACTCTAAAATTACCTGGATTCTGTTACCTTTCTTTGCCATTTTGTTTTATTATTTTACGGAAATAAATCCTTCTTGCGCCGCTTTTTTCAAAACTGCAGTGATTCCGTTTTTGTTGATCGTTTTAATTGTAGAAGCAGCTACTCTTAACGTAATCCATCTGTCTTCTTCAGGAAGGTAGAAACGTTTTTTCACCAAGTTTACAGAAAACTTTCTCTTAGTTTTATTCATAGCGTGAGAAACGTTGTTTCCTACCATCGCTCTTTTACCTGTAAGGTCGCAAACTCTTGACATTATGCTTATCTTTTATCGTTATTCAAATCGAGGGTGCAAAGAAAAGAAAAATAAACCATTGCACAAATAAATATTTCAGATTTTTTTCTATTTTTTTTACTGGCGCTTTAAAATTTCTGATTGCAACATTTCAAGGCTTTTGTTTACGGCGCGATCGATGACTTTTTCGCGCGGTTGGCCAAAATCGAACCGCTCAGATGCCACACCGTTTGGCGTAGCCAAGGCGATATAAACGATGCCGACGCTCTTGTCAGTATCATCGGTAGTAGGGCCCGCATTTCCGGTGATGCCGATGCCGTAATCGGTTTGGAGGAGTTTGCGCACATTGGCGGCCATTTCCTCGGCCACCTGGCCGCTCACTACCGTGTGTTTTTGAATGGTTTCACGAGCCACGCCGAGCACATCGATTTTGACTTCTTTGGCGTAAGCCACAACGCTGCCTTTGAAGTATTTGGATGAACCGGGAATTGACGTGATGATTTGTGCGATTTTGCCGCCAGTGCAGCTTTCTGCCGTTGCAACCGTTTTGTTTTGCTGCGTCAGCAGTCGGCCGAGAACTACTTCTAACGTTTCGGCATCATCAAAACCAACGATGATATCGCCGATGATTTGCGTGAGCGATTCGACATGCTCTTCGATTGCTTTTTCAAGGACCGATTGGTCTTTGCCGCGTGCCGAAAGCCTTAACCGAACTTTTCCGGGACTTGGCAAATAGGCGAGTTTGATGAAATCGGGCAAATTGTTTTCCCAATCTTCTATCTTTTCGGCGAGCATACTTTCGCCCATACCATAAGTGAGGATGGTTTTGTGGATGATATACGGACGCTCATATTCGGCGACAATTTTTGGAATAATCTCATAATCGACGATGCCTTTCATCTCAAACGGAACACCCGGCAACGACATGAAAACGGTACTATTTTTCCTGACCCACATGCCCGGCGCGCTCCCGAAACGATTGAATAAAACCGTCGCTTTAGACGGTACCAAAGCCTGATCGATATTGACCTGCTGCAATGGCCGGTCGGAGAATTTCTTAAACAATTCAACGATGTGGTCGAGGACATTCTGGTCGCTAATAAGCGTATCGTCGAAGTAATCGCAAAAGGTTTTCTTGGTGATGTCGTCTTTGGTTGGACCGAGGCCACCGGTGATGATGACAAAATCGGTTTTGTCCTGTAATTTCGAAAACGTATCGAGGATGTGTTGGCGGTCGTCTGAAATAGAAATCATTTCGTGTACCGAAACGCCAATTTTTTCAAGGGCTTTGGCGATGTAACCCGAATTGGTGTCTGTGACTTGCCCGATGAGGATTTCATCGCCGATGGTGACTATGGTTGCTTTCATAAGTGTTGCTATGAAACACAAAGTTACGGTTCAAAGTTCAAAATTGCTACGCCAGTTCGCAAAAAGCTCGGGTAGTTACTCAACATTCAACATTCTTTCCCGGTTGGATAGCTGTTGAACAACAACACTGAAACCTAGCCCTGATAGCAGCAAAAGCCCCGAAATACCGGAAACATTTGAAGCTCGCGGCAAAGCGCGACCAACGGAAGCGCCTTTGGCGGGTTAGCTGAAAAGTTTACGGAATGAGGGCTTGCGCGGATAGCAGGTTTATGCTACAAATCAAAATCCTTTGTAATCTCCTTCACCGCTTTTTCAATCTGCGATTCCACGCTGTCAAAAGTAGCATTGATTTCCTTGCGTTTGCCCTCGGCTTTGGCCCAGGCTTCTATTTGCAGGATTTCCTCAAAAGCCACGGTCATACCCAACAAATCTAGTGAAGGCTTGATTTTGTGCGCGTAGGCGTAAGCGAGTTTGTGATCTTTGGTTTTGATACCGAGTTTTACCTGTACGAGGTCTTGTGGTACTTCGGTCACGAATAAGGTGATAATCTGGTTCACGAAATCAGGGTCATTGTCTGACAATGCGTAAACTTTTGCTAGGTTGTAGTTTAGGGCCATTACTTTACTTGTATTCTGAATAATTTGTTATTTTCTAAAAATCCTTCCAACACGTCGTTGGGTTTAACCGCGGCCACACCTTCTGGTGTACCGGTAAAAATGATGTCGCCGATTTTTAGTGTAAAAAATTGAGATACATACGCTACAAGTTCGTCAATGTTCCACAACATAAGGCTCGAATTACCTTTTTGAACGGTTTTCCCGTTGTTTGTGAGTTCAAAATTAAGACTTTCCTGCGAACTAAAAATTTTTTTCGACATAAAGTCACCTATAACCGCTGAACCGTCGAAAGCCTTGGCTTTTTCCCACGGCAAACCCTTTTCTTTGAGCTTTTGCTGCAAATCGCGCGCGGTAAAATCAATGCCCACACCAATCTCGTCGTAGTACTTGTGCGCGAACTTGGCATCGATGTATTTGCCCACTTTATTGATGCGTACGACAATTTCAATTTCATGGTGGATGTCATCCGAAAATTCAGGAATCACAAACGGATGTTGTTTGAGCAAAATGGCCGAATCGGGCTTGATGAAAACAACCGGTTCATCGGGACGGTCGTTTTTTAATTCTTCTATGTGTTTGGCGTAGTTGCGGCCGATGCAGATAATTTTCATGGTGCAGGGTGCAAGGTGCAGGGTTCAGGGTTCAGGGTGCAGCTAACTTTTACCTTGCACCCTGGCCCTTGTACCTAATTGAACTTGTTGTTTAATTTCCTGAGTTTAATGGCTGTAAGCACTTTCTTGGTATACAACGGGAAATCGGCATTTTGGATCCAGCCAAAGTAACCGGGTTCGTCTTCTAAAACCTTGTCTACCTTTACGCCTTTGTGTTTGCCAAACGAGAATACCTCGTCGCCGTCGGCATCGTAGGCTATAAAGCCGGCGAAATCGGCGGTACGTTTGCGCGTGGTAAATTCAGACAGTGATTTCATGTCGTTCTCCAGTTCTGGATAACGTTCCAGTTGGGCTTTGAGTATCTCATAGGTCGCCATCGTATCGGCTTCGGCAGAGTGCGCGTTCTCAAGACTTTTACCGCAGTAGAATTTGAGCGCGGCACTCAAGGTGCGTTCTTCCATCTTATGGAAAATTGTTTGTACATCTACAGAGACGCGGCTTTTCATGTCAAAATCCACTCCGGCTCTAAGGAGTTCTTCGGCCAAAAGCGGGATATCGAAACGGTCAGAATTGAATCCACCCAGATCAGAATCCTTGATCATATTATAGACTTGCGCTGCGAGTTCCTTGAACGTGGGTTCATTCGCAACTTTCTCATTGGTGATACCGTGCACCGCAGTGACTTGCGGCGGAATCGGCATCTCAGGATTCACGAGCCAGGTTTTGCTTTCCTTATTGCCATTGGGATAAACCTTGAATATAGAAATTTCAACGATCCGGTCTTTAGCCACCTCAATACCAGTGGTTTCAAGGTCGAAAAAACAAATCGGTTTGTTTAGTTTGAGTTCCATTTTATGTATTTGGATGAAGACAAATGTAACCTTTTTAAACGGGAAATTTTGGTTTTATTGCCTCAGTTTAGAAATACCAACCCACAAAAAACCCGACAACTTGCGATTGTCGGGTGTAGTTGTTTGATTGGGTTCTATTTAAGGATTTTGACTGTTGTGGTATTTTTTTCGTCGTTTATTTTGAGGAAGTAAGTCCCTTTGGAAAGCGTCTGCGGAACCTCAACCCGAAACGAGTTTTGCCCTTTCGCAAAATATTGACCCGAAGCGAACTTGCCCACGAGCCGTCCCGAAATATCAATCAAATCTATCGACAGCTTTTGCGCCTGCTGCAAATTGAAAGTCAGGTTTACATAATCGTTAAACGGATTTGGTGCCGCGGCAAAAGCAGTCTTTTCAGAACTGGTAGTTGCTAAGGCAGGCGTCGTATAACGCCACACCAAAAACCGGTTGGTTCCAAAACTCGTCGTAGCACCCATAACCAGCGCGCCATCTTCCTGTAAAACCATATCTGCCGTTACTTCCCACTCGCCAAAGTCTGCCCAAAGCCAGCCGTTTTCCCCTAAAGTTGTATCAAAGGTTCCATCGGCGTTGAAGCGTACGAGGAATCCGTCAAAATTGGGGGAATGGTTGCCACCACCACCGCAGACGAGTAATTTTCCGTCGGGCGTAACTTTGGAGGAAAATGCAAAATAGCGCGGGTTTTCATTGCCATCGTCGAGCATCATCTTTCCGTCTGTACCAAAGGTAGTATCGGCGCTGCCGTCGGGGTTGTACTTGGCTACGACTACTTTTTCGTTGTCATCATTGCTGTAATAATGTGTGCCCGACACCATTATTTTGCCGTCGGGCAGCAGCGCAATCGATTGTGCCGACTCATCCTCAGCGGTGAAATCGGTCAGTGCGCGGCCTTGATTGCCAAATTCGGTATCGGCAGATCCGTCGGCGTTGAGCCTTAGTAGCGCAAATTTAGCGTCGCCGAGCAAAACGGCGCTTTGTCCGGCGGCGACAATCTTACCGTCGGGTTGCAGCAACAAATCGAAAAGCAGGTCTTCGCTAAAGGTTGAAAAGTTATCACCGTCGCCAAAGTTAAATTTCGCCAAACCATTGGTCCCGAAGTCCAAATCCTTAGAGCCGTCGGCGTTGAGCCTGGCAATGGTAAAATCATAAGCGTCGTTCCCCAATGTGGTGATCGAGGAGCCGCCGCCGATTACAATCTTTCCGTCAGGCTGGACTTGCATCGCCCAAGCCGATTCGTTTCCGCCAAAATCAATATTGAGTTGGCCGTTGTTACCAAAAGTTTCATCACGCGACCCGTCCGAATTCAGTCGTACCAGCGCAAATTCTCCATTAAAAAGCCCTTCGCCATTAACTGATATAAGCAATTTGCCGTCATCGAGCACCTTGACTTCGTTGTGGTTGCTTTCCCGCATATTGAGAATCTGGATCGTCGCGACACCATCTACACCAAAACTGCTGTCGGGCTGGCCGTTGGTATCAAACCTGGCCAATGCTAAGTCGTAAAAATAAGCAGGCGGACAACAAAGTTCATAATTGTAAGTCCCGCAGGTGATCACTTTGCCATCGGGTTGCAGCGCCATCGTGGCCATTTCAACATTAGAAGCGGTCGGGAAACCCAAGATGGTTCGCCCGTTGGTTCCGTAGTCGGTATCCAGGAAATAGTTTTGGGCCTGCGATGTAGCAAACGAAAAAACCGCAATCGCAGCAATAAGTAATTGTTTTGTCATGTCTGGAGATTTTTTTTAAATATATAAAAAAAGCGGCTCACAACGAACCGCTTCCTACTATTTTGATTTTCAATTAAAAACTTCTGTTTTCATCAAATGCTTCCATGTAATCGGCAACGCGTTTTACGAAGCTTCCGCCGAGTGCGCCGTCTACCACACGATGATCGTAGCTGTGCGACAGGAACATTTTCTTGCGGATACCAATAAAGTCGCCTTCGGGCGTTTCAATGACCGCCGGTACTTTTCTAATGGCACCAAGCGCGAGGATTCCCACCTGCGGTTGGTTGATGATCGGTGTCCCGAATACAGAACCAAAAGTCCCCACGTTGGTTACGGTATAAGTCCCGCCTTGAGTATCGTCTGGTTTTAGTTTACCGGCTTTGGCGCGGTTTCCGAGGTCATTCACGGCTTTGGCCATGCCAAGCAAATTGAGCTGGTCGGCATTTTTTATGACCGGAACTATCAGGTTACCGTTAGGCAAAGCGGCTGCCATTCCCAGGTTGATGTTTTTCTTTTTGATGATATAATCGCCATCGACAGAGATGTTCATCATTGGGAAATCTTTGAGCGCCTTGGCAACAATTTCCATGAATATTGGCGTAAAAGTCAGCTTCTCACCTTCTCTCTTCTCGAATGCGTTTTTGTTTTTCTCGCGCCAGTCCCAAATGGCAGTCACATCAACTTCTATAAACGACTGCACGTGTGCCGAGGTTTGTACCGATTGTACCATATAACCCGAAATGAGCTTGCGCATACGGTCCATTTCTACGATTTCGTCGGCTCCGTTTACAGAAACAGGCATTGCTTTGGCGGCTACCGGTTGTGCTGTTGGTGCGGGAGCTACCGCTGGTTGTACTGGTTGCGCAGCTGGAGTTTCTAATTGTGGCGCTGCGGCTGGAGTTGCAGCGGGTTGCGCGGCAGCAACAGGCGCTTTTCCGCGGTTGGCGATATAATCGAGGATATCATTTTTGGTGACGCGGCCTTCGTTTCCGGTGCCGGTGATGGATTCTAATTCTGAAATAGAGATGCCTTCTTCTTTGGCGATGTTTTTCACAAGTGGCGAGAAGAATTTTTCGGATGCCGAGAAATCTTGTGGTGTTGCCGGTGCAGCTACGAAATCTCGGGCTGCTTCTACGGTTTTTGTGACTTCGGCTACCGAAGCAGGAGCTGGTGTATCAACGGCAACCGGAGTTGGAGCTGGCGCTTCTGAGGCAACCGGGGCAGCGGCAACAGCACCGCCTTCGGTCTCAATAATGGCGATGGTTTGACCTACCTGTACCAAATCGTCCTTACCGAAGAGTTTCTCGACCAGGATACCCGCAACTTCGGATGGCACTTCACTATCTACCTTGTCTGTAGCGATTTCGAGGACCGCTTCGTCCATTTCGATTTTGTCGCCAACTTCCTTGAGCCAATTGGTAATGGTTGCTTCGGCAACGCTTTCTCCCATTTTGGGAAGTTTCAATTCAAATCTTGCCATATTGTTAACCTATAAAGGTGTTTCTTTTTTCTGCTTGCGAAATTAATGATTTATTTTAGCTTTCATCACGAATCGCGCAAATTTTATAGCGTTTCTAACCGTCTTATTCCGAAATCTTTATCACTTCACCGCGATCATTGCTGTTGTTGCTGCCAATGAAAAACCTGCTGTTTTGCGGCAGGATTTTGAAAGTCAACCCGCTGTCTTTGAGTTGCTCCATCATAGCAATAATCGTCTTGAAACGCAACGCTGTGTTGTCAAAAATGAGTTCGGTATTTCTAAAAGAACGGCTTGTTAGCGAATTTATAGTATTTTTCAGGTTGGTATCGAATCGTGTGACTTTTTTTCCTAACAAGTTTTCAACTTCAAGACGTAGCGATTCATTATCGGATAAAAGCACGTACTCACTGGGCTTGAGGGCACTTACAACTGCCTGGTTTTTTTTTACGATTGAAAACAAGATGGCACCGATTTTCATCGAAACATCAAAAAACAATGATTTCCTAAAGTGTTTCTTGTAGAAAAAATCCATTGCTTCGCGGAAACGTTTCATGTACAAACCATCGCGCACGGTGCTTTCGCCTTTGTAATGGATGACCGTTGTTTCATGAAAATAGTAGTTGGACTTGCCGGTTTTTAGCACCATATACGACAAATCGATATCGTCTGAGTACATAAAGCAATCCTCGTCAAAACCGCCCACTTCGCGATAGGTTTGGGTTTTCATGAGCATGAACGCACCAACCAAAATTTCCACCTTCCCCGTTTGGTTTTCACCCAAATGCGCCGCATAATATTTCCCGAAAGCTTCCGAAATTTTATACAAACCCATCACTTTGGTAAAAGCCACAAACGGCGTCGGGATACCGCGCTTGCTTTCGGGCAGGAAATTCCCTGTGCCATCGATGAGTTTACAGCCCACAATCCCCAAGTCTTTTTTGGATTTGGCGAATTCGAGAATCTTAGAAAAAGTATCTTCGGCGACAACGGTATCGGGATTGAGGATGCACAGATATTCTCCTTTGGCCTGGGCAACACCGATGTTATTGCCTTTTGGAAAACCCGCGTTGGTTTGGTTTTCAATGAGTTTGATGTGCGGGAAACGCTGCTTGATCATTTCGCAACTGTCGTCGGAAGAATTGTTGTCGACAACTATAATTTCTGCATCAATGTTTTCGAGCGCTGCTTGTACGCTGAGTACGCATTGCTCGAGAAAATGGCGGACGTTGTAGTTGAGGATGATTACGGAGAGTTGCATGGCGCAAATGTAATTTTTTAGGAGCTATTTCCCGCTATCCACTGCAATCTTTTGCGCTCGTTCCTCGCTGCAAAAGGATTTCCGTTGCTATCGGGGCTATGCTGACGCAGGCTTTCTTTTGTCTTGATACAAAAGAAAAAAAATGCATCGCCAGTTCGTCCTGCGGCCTCGGGTCGTTTGCTGAAGCTGCACGAAAAATCCTTCTAAGAAAATCCCATAATCAAAGGATGAATCATTCCGGTAAGGACTTTCGGAGCCGCATGAATCCTGCTAAGAAAGCATTCGAATCAAAGGACGGAACCTTTCCAGTGAGGATTTTCGGCGCAGCGCGCAAGCCGAAAATAAAATGAACACTTCCTGACTGGCGCGACATTAAGTCAGAATCGTGTCAAAACAACGAAGAAAGGCGGTAGCTGGAGCGTGGGAAGTGAGCTTGCAAAGCGAACGGCTTAGCAGGGCCGAGCGTTAAGAAACAGTTCTGTGAACTGTTTTAGCGATGGAGCCAGCTGGTGCGGTGGGGCCTTTCGAGGTAGTTTTGCAGATTCTGATTTCTGGAGCAGGACCTTTTGTTACTTTTGGGTCCTTCCAAAAGTAAAACTAGCCCCGATAGCAGTGGAAATCCTTTTGCAGCGAGGAACGAGCGCAAAAGATTGAAACGGATAGCGGGAATCAGCTCCTAAAAAACTACTTTTGCGCCATGAATTACCTCTCAGTAGAAAACATCTCCAAATCATTCGGCGAACGCACGCTGTTTGGCAACCTTTCGTTTGGCATCAACAAAGACCAGAAAATCGCGTTTATCGCGAAGAATGGTACCGGAAAAACCACGATCATGAACATCCTGAACGGCAACGACGAACCCGATACGGGGAAAGTCGTGGTGCGCAAGGAAATAAAGATGGCATTTTTGTCACAGGTGCCGGATTTGCAGGATGAATTAACCATTGAGGAGAGCATTTTTGCGTCGGATAACGAGACTTTGAAAGTGATTGAACAATATGAAAAGGCGCTCGAAAACCCAGAAGATGAAGAAGCTTACCAGCGCGCTTTTGACCAAATGGACCAACACAATGCGTGGGATTTTGAGACGCAGTTCAAGCAGATTTTGTTTAAGCTTAAATTGGAGGATTTTAAGCTTATGGTGAAAAATCTGTCGGGCGGACAGAAAAAAAGGTTGTCGCTGGCCATCATACTTATCAATCGTCCCGACTTGCTGATATTGGACGAGCCCACGAACCACCTTGATTTAGAGATGATCGAATGGCTTGAAAGTTATTTTGCCAAAGAGCCCATCACGTTGTTTATGGTGACGCACGACCGTTTCTTTTTAGAGCGCGTGTGCAATGAGATCATTGAACTCGACAACGGTAAACTGTACCAATACAAGGGCAATTACTCTTATTATTTAGAGAAGAAAGAACAACGTATCGCGTCGGAAAACGCAAGTATTGACAAGGCGCAGAACCTGTTTGTCAAGGAACTCGCGTGGATGCGCCGCCAGCCCAAGGCGCGTACGACCAAATCGAAATCGCGACAGGATGATTTTTACGTGATTAAGGAAAAAGCGCAGAGCCGACGCCGAGAAAATGTCGTGGAACTTGAAATTAATATGGAGCGTATGGGCAGCAAGATCATTGAGCTGCACAAGATTTCGAAGAAGTTTAAGGATCGCGTGATTTTGGACAATTTTAGTTTTGATTTCCAAAGAGGCGAACGCATCGGGATCATCGGGAAAAACGGTACGGGAAAATCGACGTTCCTGAATTTGATTACGGGAACAATTCCTGTGGATAGTGGAAAAGTCGTGACCGGAGATACGATTAAAGTGGGTTATTACACCCAAAGTGGTATCAACCCGAAACCGGGACAGAAAGTCATTGATGTCATCAAGGAGTTCGGCGAATACATCCCACTCATGAAAGGCCGTACGATTTCGGCGGGGCAGTTGCTCGAGCGGTTTTTGTTCGATCGCAAGAAGCAGCATGATTATGTCGAGAAACTCAGCGGTGGCGAACTCAAGCGGTTGTATTTGTGTACGGTTTTGATCCAGAATCCGAACTTTTTGATACTCGATGAGCCGACAAATGATTTGGATATCGTGACATTAAACGTGCTCGAGAATTTCCTTTTGGATTATCCGGGATGTTTGATGGTAGTGTCGCACGACCGCTATTTTATGGACAAGATCGTAGACCATTTGTTTGTGTTTCGTGGCAATGGCGTGATTGAGGATTTCCCTGGGAATTACTCGGATTTTCGAGCGTATGAAGACAGCGCTGAACCTGCAAAGAAGGAACTGTCATCGGTCAATACAGAAAAGAACAGTTGGAAGAAAAATCAGGAAACGGCCGGCTTGACCTTTAATGAACAAAAGGAATTCCAGAAAATCGAGAAAGAAATCAAGGATTTGGAATGGGAAAAGAAAAAGATTGAGGATTTGTTTTCTGAGGGAAAAGTGGCAGATGCCGATATTGAGAAGAAAGCAAATGAGCTACAATCGGTCATCCAAAAAATCGAGAAAAAGGAAGAACGCTGGTTTGAGTTGTCTTCAAAAATGGAATCGTAAATGCTGTTTCAGGGTAAGGCATACTTCAAATTCCTATGGAAATCCACCAACCAGCATGGTGTGCATTCACCGTTCGTGTTCAACCTGGCGACTAAATGCTTTTACGACAGAAAGAGATACCCCGAATATGCTATCTTAAAAAAATACCGCGAATCCTTATTGCAAAACCACAATACGATTGAAGTGACCGATTTTGGCGCGGGCTCGAAAGTCTTCAAATCCAACACACGCGAGATTTCAAGAATCGCAAAAACTGCGGGCATTACGCCAAAAAGGGCCGAATTGCTTTTTCGGATCGTGAACTATTTCAAACCTGAATCGATTTTGGAGATCGGCACTTCACTAGGTTTGGCAACAGCGGCGCTTTCTGCAGGAAATCCGTCTGCCAATATTACTACACTCGAAGGCTGCCCTGAGACGGCAAAAACCGCAAAAGACCAATTCGAAAAATTCAATTTTAGAAACGTGAACTTGGTGAACTCAGAATTTGTCGAAGGACTTTCAGACTTTCGACTTTCAAGTTTCAACTTAATTTACTTTGACGGCAACCACCAAAAAGACGCGACGCTCCAATATTTTGATTTACTTCTGTCTACTGCCACCAACCATTCGGTCTGGATTTTCGATGACATCCATTGGTCTGTCCAAATGGAACAAGCTTGGGAAATCATAAAAAAGAACCCCAAAGTAACAGTGACGATTGACACGTTTCAATGGGGTTTGGTGTTTTTTAGAAAAGAACAGCAAAAAGAACATTTCGTGATTCGTTGCTGATCTCAAAAAAAGTCAAAAAAAAATGGCGACCATCCCTGCCCGCCATTTTTCCTGAATTAATAACTGTTATTTTTTTGCCTCGGCCTGTTCTTCGCCTTTGGCACCTATTCTGTTCACTTTGAGCATGGGTGCAAATTTTACTTTCAAACCGGCAATCTTCATGTTGTCTTCTGTAGAAAGCCCTTCTTTTTCAACGGTATTTTTACGGTTGTCTAATGCTTCATACATCAACTTGATTTCGTCCCAGTCTTCACGGCTGTACTTGTCTTTGTTGTCCTCAACGGTGTGGATGAATTGCTGGTAAACATTATGAATGTTGTCTTTGTTCACCCAAGCAAAGTTCATATCATCACCTATTTTACCCTCGCCAAACAATGCGTTCCTTAACTTCTGTTTTGGGCTTGCTTCGGCAGCAGCCATTTCCATCTTGCTTTTTAGTTCTTCATACTTTGCTTTGGCTGCGTCGAGTTTTTGTTGGGCGGCTGTTTTGTCTTTCATGTTCTCCAGGGCCGCTTCTGCTTCGCTTACCCGCATTTGATAAGCGTTGTCTATGGCTTGCCAATTTGCTTTGGCATCAGCTTCGGCTACATTGCCTAATGAATCTACATACACTACGTAGTTATTGACTGTTTTTTCGGACTGCGCTTCCTTTTCGTCTTTACAAGAAACGAATGCGATTGCACAAAAAGCCATTGCTAAGATTGAATTTCTGGTTTTCATAATGTGGGTTTGTTTAAATGTTAATTTTATTACCGTAAAAGTACATTGAATTATATTAATCTCAGTATTTACGTGAATAAATTAAGATATATTTAGCTTTTTATCAAAATACTGATAATTATGTAAAATCAGATTGAAATCTTGTAACTTTTCCCAAACTAATTTACGTAACTAGAAGAACAGTATTTTTTCATACTTTTAAACCTTTGAAAAACTGCATACCGTCATGGCGAGTCCTCTCATCAAAATCACCAACATTAAGCGCGATTTCATCCTTGGAAACGAAATAGTTTACGTACTCAAAGGCATCGACCTCGAAATCAACAAAGGCGAATACGTCGCACTCATGGGACCATCTGGCTCTGGAAAATCAACCCTGATGAACTTGCTTGGCTGTCTGGATACGCCTACATCGGGCACCTATATATTAAATGGTAAAGATGTGAGCCAGATGCACGATGATGAACTGGCCGAAATCCGCAACAAGGAAATCGGTTTTGTGTTCCAAACGTTTAATCTTTTGCCACGAACCACCGCATTGGCCAATGTAGCGCTACCCATGATTTACGCCGGATATTCTAAATCCGAACGCAACGCGCGCGCCGCACAGGTTTTGCAGCAAGTCAATCTCGCCGACCGTATGGACCACCAACCCAACCAACTTTCGGGCGGGCAACGCCAAAGGGTCGCCATTGCACGTGCGCTGGTCAACAAACCCTCAATTATCCTGGCTGATGAACCTACGGGGAACCTCGATAGTAAGACATCGGTAGAAATCATGAAACTTTTTGGCGACATTCACCAATCGGGCAATACGGTGATCCTGGTGACGCATGAGGAAGAAATTGCAGCTTACGCCCACCGCGTGATCCGTTTGCGCGATGGGGTCATTGAAAGCGATTCTAAGAATAATTAGGAGCTAATCCTGCTATCTGCCCACCCGAGCGCAGCGAACGGGTCGAACTCCTATCAAAAATGTTTTGCAGTGAGACAATCTTTTGTTGCGTTGCGATCCACAAAAGGATGCCGTTGCACACAAGCGAAGCGAACTGACCGAACACAAAAATCAAAACAATAAAACTGTGAGGCAATCGGGGCTATGTTTCCCACAACAGAGATCCGTGCGCGCCATTCTCAAATTAATCCACTAAATTTGACGTCGTAATATTCAAAACCGACAACCATAACCATCAACCAAATGACACGAGCGAAGCGGCTGCATCGACTACCAATAACAAATAAAATCCAATGACATGAAAGTATATACCAAAACCGGCGACCAAGGCACCACGGCGCTTTTTGGCGGAACACGCGTACCCAAGGACCACATCCGTATAGAAAGCTATGGCACAGTCGATGAACTCAACTCGCATATTGGCCTGGTGCGCGATCAGGAAATGAATTTGCATTACAAGGAAATCCTCGCCGAAATACAGGACAGGTTATTTACGATTGGCGCCATCTTGGCCACGCCACCCGAAAAAGAGGTGATGAAAAACGGGGAGCTGCGTCTGCAAAAACTGGGCATCTTAGAGTCGGATATCGAACTGTTGGAAAATGAAATCGACCAAATGGAAAGCGAGTTGCCGCCCATGACGCATTTTGTATTGCCCGGAGGACACACCACCGTGTCATATTGTCATATCGCGCGCTGCGTGTGCCGCCGTGCCGAGCGTTTGGCGGTGCATCTCAGCCATAATGAACCCGTTGCCGAGGTTGCCATCAAGTACCTCAACCGACTTTCTGACTACCTTTTTGTACTGGCACGGAAGTTGACTTTTGACCTAAAAGCCGACGAAGTAAAGTGGATTCCAAGAAAATAATGGAGCCGCGAACGCTTCAAAAAGTCTTCTAAATTACGTTCTTGACTTTAATTAAAAATAAATCAAATTTTACTTGACTTATTCAGTAAAAAAATTATTTTTGCACAAACTATAAAATCGTAGAAGATGTATTGGACATTAGAACTAGCTTCGTATTTGAGCGATGCGCCATGGCCAGCAACCAAAGATGAATTGATTGATTACGCTATCAGGGCGGGTGCGCCGCTTGAAGTGGTAGAAAATTTGCAATCCATCGAAGATGAGGGCGAGATATACGAATCTATGGAAGAAATCTGGCCGGATTACCCCACCGACGAGGATTATCTCTGGAACGAGGATGAGTATTAAAAAAATAATAAATCCATCTGAAAGTCTCATTAGAGGCTTTTTTTTTGCCTAAATTTGCACACTTTTATCAATAAGAAATTACACAAAAATCATGAGTTTCATCAACAGCATACTGAAAGCATTTATCGGCGACAAATCCGAGAAAGACGTCAAAGCTTTACAAGGGAATGTCAATAAAATCAAAGCGTTAGAAAGTACACTCACCAATCTGTCACATGATGAATTGAGAGCCAAAACCGCTGCCTTCAAAGCCAAAATCAAAGAAGCGCGCGCCGACAAGGATGCCAAGATTGCTGCTTTGCTACAAGAAGTAGAAACCATAGCCGACATCGATAAAAGAGAAGAAATCTACCTCAACATCGATGCGCTTGAAAAAGAAGCTTACGAAATCTCAGAAAAAACCCTCAACGAAATCCTGCCCGAAGCTTTTGCCGTCATCAAGGAGACCGCGAGACGTTTCAAAGAAAATACCCAATTGACTGTTACTGCAACGGCCAAGGACCGTGAACTTTCTGGTTCAAAATCCTACATTACATTAGACGGCGACCAAGCCCTCTGGGCCAATTCCTGGAATGCTGCCGGGAAAGAAATCACGTGGGACATGATCCACTACGATGTTCAGTTGATTGGCGGAATGGTATTGCACTCGGGTAAAATTGCCGAAATGCAAACCGGAGAAGGAAAAACCCTCGTGGCTACGTTACCTTTATATTTGAATGCATTGACCGGAAACGGTGTTCACCTGGTGACCGTAAATGACTATCTCGCCAAACGTGACAGCACCTGGAAAGCGCCATTATTTGAATTCCACGGCCTAACTGTAGAATGTATCGACAACTACCAACCCAACACCGAGGAAAGAAGGAAAGCCTATAACGCCGACATCACCTACGGAACCAACAACGAATTCGGTTTCGATTACCTGCGCGACAACATGGCACATTCGCCCGAAGATCTTGTACAGCGCAAACACAATTTCGCGATTGTCGACGAGGTCGATTCTGTTTTGATCGATGATGCGAGAACACCATTGATTATTTCGGGTCCGGTTCCCAAAGGCGAAATCCACGAATTCGATGCCTTGAAACCCAAAATTGAAAACCTCGTAAGCCTGCAAAGGCAATTGTCTAACGGATTCTTGACCGAAGCCAAACGCCTCATCAAAGAAGGCAACACCAAAGACGGCGGTTTCCAGTTGTTGAGGGCATATCGCTCACTTCCAAAAAACAAAGCGCTGATCAAGTTTTTGAGTGAGGAAGGCATCCGCCAGATCCTGCAAAAGACAGAAAACCAGTACATGCAAGACAACAACCGCGAAATGCCTAAGGTAGATGAAGCGTTGTATTTTGTCATCGAAGAGAAAAACAACCAGGTAGAACTCACCGACAACGGGATCAAATTCCTATCTTCTGATACCGACGACAATTTCTTCGTCTTGCCCGATATCGGCACCGAAATCGCCAGTATCGAAAGAAAAAAACTCGAAAAGGATGCCGAAGCCGAAGAGAAAGAAAGGCTGTTCCAGGATTTCTCGGTTAAAAGCGAGCGCATCCACACCTTGACCCAATTGCTCAAAGCCTACACCTTGTTTGAAAAAGATGTCGAATACGTCATCATGGACAACAAAATCCTCATCGTAGACGAACAAACCGGCCGTATCATGGACGGTCGCCGTTATTCTGACGGATTGCATCAGGCAATCGAAGCCAAAGAAAACGTAAAAATCGAAGCCGCAACACAAACCTTTGCAACCATTACGCTCCAGAATTATTTCAGGATGTACAACAAACTCGCGGGAATGACGGGAACGGCAGTTACAGAAGCCGGCGAACTTTGGGAAATCTACAAACTCGATGTGGTAGAAATCCCTACCAATAAACCAATGGCACGTAAAGACAAAGAAGATTACATTTATAAGACCACACGTGAGAAATTCAACGCCGTGATCGAAGATGTAACGCAATTGTCTAATGCAGGAAGACCAGTGCTTATTGGTACTACTTCGGTAGAAATCTCAGAATTATTGAGCCGTATGCTTAAGATGCGCAACATCCAGCACAACGTACTCAACGCCAAAATGCACAAACAAGAAGCACAGATCGTTGAGGAAGCCGGTAAACCTGGCGTAGTGACCATCGCGACCAACATGGCCGGCCGTGGTACCGATATCAAGCTCACGCCAGAAGTCAAAGCCGCCGGCGGATTGGCAATTATAGGAACAGAACGCCATGATTCACGTCGTGTAGATCGCCAGCTGCGCGGTCGTGCAGGGCGTCAGGGCGACGTGGGAAGTTCGCAATTCTACGTGTCGCTCGAAGACAGCCTGATGCGCCTCTTTGGATCCGAAAGGGTAGCCAAAGTCATGGACAGAATGGGTCTCAAGGAAGGCGAAGTGATCCAGCATTCGATGATGACCAAATCAATAGAGCGCGCACAGAAAAAAGTTGAGGAAAACAACTTTGGGGTACGCAAACGTCTTTTGGAATATGACGATGTGATGAACGCCCAGCGTGAAGTGGTGTACAAACGTCGCCGCCACGCCTTGCATGGAGAACGTCTTAAGGTAGACATCGCTAACATGATGTACGACACTTGCGAACTTATCGCGCAGACCAACAAGCAATCTAAGGACTATAAGAATTTTGAGTTTGAACTGATCCGTTATTTCTCAATCACTTCGCCGGTAACGCAAAGCGAATTTGAACGCCTTTCAGAAACCGAACTTACCGGAAAGGTATACAAAGCTGCGCTGGCTTTCTACACCGAGAAAACAGAACGTAGCGCACGCGAAGCGTTCCCGATCATCAAGAATGTTTATGAAGACCAGAACAACCATTTTGAGCGTATCGTAGTTCCATTTACCGATGGTATCAAATCATTGAACGTGGTGACCGATCTCAAGAAAGCTTACGAAACCGAAGGCCGCCAATTGATTGCCGATTTCGAGAAAAACATCACGCTGGCCATCGTTGACGAAGCCTGGAAAAAGCATTTGCGCAAAATGGACGAACTCAAGCAATCGGTACAGTTGGCCGTTCACGAGCAGAAAGATCCGCTGCTTATCTACAAATTCGAGGCGTTCAATTTGTTCTCCTCGATGCTCAATGGTGTCAACAAAGAAGTAATTTCGTTCCTGTTCAAAGGTGATTTGCCACAGCAGCAAGCGCAGCCGATTCAGGAAGCACGTGAGATTCCGCGTCCGAAAGAAAACTACAAAACCAGCAAGGATGAGTTGCCGAACTCAGACCAGGCTGCAGCCGAAGCACGTGAAGTTGGTCAGACGCAACAACGTCAGGTAACCGAAACCATCGTTCGCGAGATGCCAAAAATCAACCGCAACGACAATGTAACCATCAAGCACATCATGAGCGGGAAAACCGAAAACATGAAATACAAAAAGGCCGAAAGCCTCTTGAATTCGGGCGAATGGGTGATCGTAAATGACTAAACCCATCCCTAAAAATTAAATCCCCACTGCGAAAGTAGCTGGGGATTTTTTTATATTTGGCCAGCAATCCCATCCTCATGAAAACACGATTTTTTTTGTGCCTGTTTTTGTTAAGCCTGAGTTGTTTTTCGCAGAACACCGCCCTTAAAACTGCAACCGTTGCGATTTACAATGCCAATTACACGATGGATTTTGACGCCATTGCCGAGCTTACCTATCCCAAGATCTACGAAGCCCAAGGCAAACCCGCTTTTGTCACCAAACTAGACAACGATTACCTCAATGACGAATTCAGGATGCGCATCCAGATGGAAAGCAGCGTCTTTTCGTATAGTGACATCAAGAAAATCGACGGAAAAACATTTTGTGTGGTGACTTATAAAAATCCCGCGCGCGTGTTCTTTGAAAAAAAAGTAGCGGCCGCTGAGGCCACCGCAAAAGCAGCGACATTAAAAGAACACTATCGGGCAAATGAAGTACTGTTCGAACCCAAACGCAACAGTTTCAATGTCAAACGCATTTCAAAACTGGTGGCTATTTTGGACGAAACCACCAAGGGACAATGGCGTTTTATCAACTTTGACGATCCAAGCCAACGCACCGCTTTTGAAACCTTGTTTGGCGCCGATGTTAAAAAAGAGTTAGGACTCTAAACGCGATTCTGAAATTGTTTTTATATTTGGGACACGAACAATCAAAAACACCTGATCATGTCAAAAGGAATGGACAAAAAGAAAGAGGTTAAGAAGGAATCTACCAAAACCTTGAAAGAAAAAAGATTGGAGAAAAAGGAAAAAAAGAACAGCCGTAAAGACTGATTCTTTGGCAAATAAGCAAAGCGCGTAAGGTAAACTTTACGCGCTTCGTTTTATAAGGAATCTGGGAAAATCTTTCCCGGATTTAAAATCCCGTTGGGGTCAAAAGTCTCTTTAATGCCTTTCATGAGCAGCAATTGCGATTGGTTGAAAGCGATATTCATATAATTTTTCTGTACATATCCAATGCCGTGCTCGCCAGACAGCGTGCCTTTGAGCGCAACGGTGAGTTCGAATATCTCGCGAATCCCCTTTGGAACCTCTGTTTTCCAGGCTTCATCGGTCATTGTACCCTTGACAATATTCACGTGCAGGTTGCCATCGCCCGCATGCCCATAACACACCGACCGAAAGCCATATTTGTTGCCGATGGCTTTGATTCCCGAAAGCAATCGGGGCAATTCATACCTCGGGACAACGGTATCTTCTTCTTTGTAAACCGAGTTCGATTTGACCGCCTCGGCCACCGAACGCCGCATTTTCCAGAGCGCATTCTTTTGGTCTTCGGTATCGGCAAACAGCACCTCGTCTATCGCGAACGCCTCTACTACTGCCATGATTTTTTCGGCTTCGGAGAAGAGAATTTCCGAGTAATTCCCATCGACTTCTATGAGCAGATGCGCCTGGATCCCGTCTTTGACTTCCACGCTCAAACCTTCTACAAATTGCAAGGTCCAGTCTATCGCGTCGCGCTCCATGAATTCGAGCGCGCTGGGCACGATTCCTGCGCGAAAAATAGCCGATACCGCCTCACACGCCTGTTCTGCCTGGTAAAACGGAACGAGCATCAATACGTTGTGCGTATTCTTGGGGAGCAATTTCATCACGATTTTGGTAATCACGCCCAGCGTTCCTTCGCTACCCACCATGAGTTGCGTGAGATTGTAACCGGTGGAGTCTTTGAGCGTATTGGCGCCTGTCCAGATGATATCGCCATTGGCGAGTACCACTTCGAGGTTGAGCACATAGTCTTTCGTTGTTCCGTATTTTACGGCGCGCGCGCCACCTGCATTTTCGGCCACATTCCCGCCGATCCAGCAACTGCCTTGGCTGCTTGGGTCGGGCGGATAAAACAAGCCTTTATCGGCGACCGCTTCGCGCAAAACCTGGGTGATGACAGCTGGTTCAACCGTTACCTGCAGGTTTTGTTCATCGATTTGCAGGATTTTGTTGAAGCGTTCCATAGACAGACCGATGCCTTGATGGATGGACAACGCGCCACCGCTAAGCCCGGTTCTGCCACCGATTGTGGTTACCGGAATGTGGTTTTGGTTGGCGAATCTTAGAATGGTCGAGACTTCATGAGGATTTGCAGGCTTGACGACTACTGCAGGCGGAAACACATAATCTTCGGTTTCATCATGCCCATAGTGTTTTCGGGTTTCGATGTCTGTAAACAAAAATGACGGCCCGACTATATTTTCAAGTTCGGCCATCATTGCAGGTGTTAGGGTATTCTGAAGCATCTTTCTGATATAAACGACAGCCCAAAAATACTATTTATTTCATTGTGGATTTTAGAAAATTTGCCCGCCATCTGCACCGTTAACCTGCTGGTTTATTTGAGGTACGACTGCCCTAGCCCTGATGGAAGCAACTATCCTTTTTTATCGTGTGAACCGACACTACGGATAGCCCGCAAACCATAGACGAAACTACTAAACCCAGACGCAACGCGGGTAAAAAGATAGTGCGGACAGCAGGTTCCCGGCTCCTAAAAATGATTTAAAACCAAATACCAAAAAGCCAAAGTCACGAACGAGAGCGGAATGCCGATGCCAATCATCATACTACTCAATTTGGGTTTGAGGCCGTAGCTCGACGCGAGGATGGCCGAGGTGATCATAGGCGCCATTGCCGATTCCATGATGGAAACGTCAATCGGCAGGCCTTTGGCGGCGAAAATGACTTTGTAAAGGACGAAAAAAATCGCGGGCGTAAGCAGTAATTTGTAGCCCAAACCGAGGAACAGGAACCGCCAGTGTTTGCTGCGTTGCTCAATCTTGAGCTGCAAGCCCACGGCAATTAAAGCGACTGGCGTCACCGTACTGCCCAGTTTTTGAAAGACACTTTGGAGTTCATTGGCAAAATCATGTTGGAATACGTTCATCAGACAGCCAACGCCAAAAGCGATGAACGGCGGAAACAGCAGGATTTTACTGGCGATGGTCTTTACATTGGGTGTGCCTTTGGCGTAAACGGTGGCCGTTAAAATCCCGAAAGTCGCCATGACAACGAACGTTCCGGGTTGGTCTACGATGATGGCCGTTTGGATGCCTTTCTCGCCGTAAAGTGCCTGGATAATCGGGAAACCGAGGAATGAGGTATTGCCCAAACCCGCCGTCAAGATCAAACAACCGGTGAGCTTGCGCGACCAGCCAAAAAACCGACCCATCAATGAAAAGAAAATATACGACAGCAAAAAGCCAATCCAGGCAACGCCGAGTGGAAACAGCAAATGTGAACCGATTTGGATTTTTGGGATGTAATACAACGCCATACCCGGAAGCGATACATAAATCACAAACTGGTTCAGTGATTTGTACGCGAATGGCGGGAAATCCTTGGATCTTTGCAGGAAAAAACCAAGGGTGAGGCAGGTAAAAATGAGTAGTATGTTCTCCATCGTAAGAATTGCTTCGTTTGATTTGGGTGCGCAAAAATAATATATAATCTTCGTTGCGCTTGTTTGTTTGCCAAATAGTTTTACATTTGTAATATATTTTATTACAGTATGATTTCAGGAAAGTTTGCCGTTACCCTGCACATCCTTACTTTGCTCGCGAAGTTTCCCGAGGATTTTTTGTCGTCGGAGTACATTGCCGGCAGCCTGAACATGAACCCGGTACTCGTGCGCAAGGAAATCGCCAACCTCAAGAAACACCAATTTGTGCAAAGCAAGGAAGGTAAAAACGGCGGTACAAAATTGCTTAAAAACCCTGAAACCATTTCGCTCAACGACATCTATAAAATCACTTTCGATTCGGTAACGTTTGGCTTTTCTAAGAACGAGCCCAACCCGAAATGCCCGGTAGGCAAAAGCATCAACAAAAACCTGTCGGGCTTGTATGCCGACATCAACTGGAAAATCAGCAAAGAGCTTTCGGATATTTCACTGCTCAATTTCGCCGAGACCTTCTAACCTATTTTTTTAACTCAAACTGTAACATTTTTTATTACTTTTAAATACATTACTTATGAAAATTGCACTTATCGGGGCCACAGGATTTGTAGGCTCGGCCATTCTTGATGAATTGACCAACCGCGGGCACGAGATCACTGCCATCAGCAGGATTGCAGGCAACAAAGCCGATGTCACTTGGCAACAATCCGACATTTTAAATGTAAGCGAACTTTCAAAAATACTTGCCGGACACGACGTTGTCATCAGCGCCTACAACGCCGGTTGGACGAATCCAAACTTATACGACGACTTCATTTTGGGTTCGAAAGCAATCCAACAAGCCGTTAAAAAATCAGGCGTCAAAAGATTCATTACCATCGGTGGAGCTGGGAGTTTATTTGTTGCGCCGGGCTTGCAAGCCGTGGACACGCCCGATTTCCCTAAAGAATATTATGCTGGCGCTTCGGCAGCGCGCGATTACCTCAACATCCTCAAAGAAGAAAAAGAGTTGGATTGGGCGTTTTTCAGCCCGGCATTCGAATTGATTCCGGCAGCAAGAACCGGAGCCTACCGTCTGGGTTTGGAAAATCCTGTTTTTGACGGCAACAATCGCAGCATCTTATCGGTTCAAGATTTGGCGGTCGTCATCGGTGATGAAATCGAAAACCCGAAACACCACCAACAGCGGTTTACGGCAGCTTACTGATACAGTCGAAAGTGAAAAGTCGAAAGTCAAACGATCACGGTTGAAGCGCAATGCTGTTTTCTACCGCCGTTCGACTTTCGACTTTTCTCTTTCGACTTTTCTCTTTCGACTTCTTTCCCTACTTTTACTTCTCAAAATCTACGACTTTGCCCAGTAAAAAACAACCCAGCGCGCTTCATGAACGAGACGGCATTACACCGCCAGAAACGGTCAATCCCGAAAGCATCGGACAGATTCGCCAATTCAGGAAGTTGCAGCCTTCGGCCAAAGACCTCATCGACAAAATCGTATTGGGAGACATTACAGCGCTGAGTCGCGCCATCACACTGATTGAAAGCACCAATCCCGAACATTCCCAGAAAGCCGCCCAAGTCATCAATGGTTGTCTGCCGCACGCAAATCAATCGGTGCGCATTGGGATCACCGGCGTTCCTGGCGTAGGGAAAAGTACGTTCATCGAGGCGTTTGGGAAATACCTCACGAGCATCGGAAAAAAGGTTGCAGTGTTGGCGGTAGATCCCAGCAGTACCATTTCGCATGGCAGCATACTAGGCGACAAAACCCGCATGGAGGAACTCGTCAAAGACGCAAATGCCTACATCAGGCCGAGCGCGTCGGGCGAGACTTTGGGTGGTGTGGCCAGGAAAACGCGCGAAACCATCACCCTTTGCGAGGCAGCTGGATTTGATACGATCATCATAGAAACCGTGGGCGTTGGGCAAAGCGAAACTGCAGTACACAGTATGGTGGATTTTTTCCTGTTGCTCAAGATTTCGGGTGCGGGTGATGAATTGCAGGGCATCAAACGAGGTATCATGGAAATGGCCGATGCGATTGTCATCAACAAGGCCGACGGCGACAATGTGAAACGCGCCAAACTGGCCAAGACCGAATTCAATCGCGCACTGCATTTGTTCCCTGCCAAAAGCTCGGGTTGGACACCTACGGTTGCGACCTGCAGTGCCCTGAACCACGAAGGTATAGCCGAAGTTTGGCAAACCATCGTCAAATTCCTGGATGTGACCGAAACCAACGGCTACTTTGTTGAAAAACGCAAAGAACAAAACCAATTCTGGATGATGGAAACCATAGAGGAGCAATTGAAAAACCGCTTTTACAACAATCCAGAAATTGTCTCGCAGCTCGAAACAAGTAAAAAAGCGGTGCAGAATGGAGAACTGTCTCCTTTTGCCGCGGCGCAGATTTTACTTGAAAAATACTTCGGGTGAACAATACGGCGCCCCTGACGGTGACCTAACTATTCTTCGTAGCGCTGTACTTCCCTATCGTAAAATTCATTGGCCAGTACGATCAAGGCTTCCATCTCTTCATTGAGTTCGGCCTCGTCGAGGTCTTCTGCTTCTTCTAAGATTTCAACCTCGTCATCTTTGAGATTGATGATGAACCTTGGGTAATCGAGGTGGATGATGAAGATATCTTCGGGAAAATCGGTATTGTCGCCGAGTAAAAATTTTGGTAGTTCCATAGTTTTCGTTTGGGTGCAAAGTTCGCAAAGTTTTTTGCAAAGTGGTCTATAGTAAGTATTTTATTTGTCGGAGACGGCTAACTGTGCGCTTCTGTGGTTTCTTTGACGACATTTTCCTAAACCTGATTGGGAGATCGCTCCAAATTGCAGTGCCGATCTGAAGTAATGTAACGATGGTACAAGTTTAACAAAACGTGCAGAAATTCTACATTTCAGTTTCGGTGCGTTTTATTAGGGATACATCTTCCCCTTCCCTGAAGGTAAAATACAATTTAATTCGGTCACGCCATTGCTGAAAAACTACCTTTATTGTTAAATCCAAGCGTGGCTTTTTACGAGTGATTTCGGTGCAACCACCCAAGGTTAAGGCTCATTTTGCACGACGAGTTTCTGTGTAAGTTTCTCAAACCGCAAATACAGGAACAACGCGGCAGCGGTAAGTCCTGCCAGCAATCCGATCCACACGCCCGTAGCTTTGAGGCTGGTGTATTCGCCCAAATAAAACGAAATCGGAAAACCAATCACCCAATACGCGACAAAAGTAATGTACATTGGGATCTTTACATCCTGCAAGCCGCGCAACGCACCCAAAACCACCACTTGTATGCCGTCGGAAATCTGGAAAATGGCGGCGACAATCAGTAGTTTGGCGGCAATGGCTATCACTTCGCGATTGTCTAAAAGTTGGCTGGTGTTTTCTAAATTCAGGAACAATTGCGGCAGTACATTGTGCAGTGCGATGAACAAAACCGCGAACACCGTCTCAAGGATAACCGCAAGCAAAAAAATCGAGCGCGCCACGACAACAAGGTTCTTGTAGTCATTGAGCCCTTTCTGGTTGCTTACCCTGATCATGGCCGTGACACTAAGTCCCATTGCAAACATGAACGTCGTCGTGGCCAGGGTCAATGCAATCTGGTTCGCGGCCTGGCTGGTTTTCCCAATCGAACCCGACAACCAAATCGCGGCCGTAAATAAAGCTACTTCAAACAACATCTGCATCGCCGATGGAAAACCCAAATCGACGATTTTTCGCAATATGGTTTTCTTGATCTCTTGAAACGTAAACTTCTGGAAATATTTGTTGAGTTCCTTATTGCGGCGCAGCAATTGATCCATAAAGACCACCATCATGATGCGGGAGATGACCGTGCCTAGCGCAGCGCCAACAATACCGAGTTTAGGGAAGATCCAAACGCCGTAAATCAAGACATAATTGAAAAAGATGTGTACGACGTTGGCCATCAAAATCGCGTACATCGAATATTTGGTGCGCGAAAGCCCGTCGGCGAACTGTTTGTACCCTTGATAGATAATGACTGGAATCAGCGAGAACGCTACCCAATCGATGTACGGTCCTGCCATCTTGGCCACCGCTTCGGGCTGGTGCATCCAGTGCATGATGGGTTTGGCGAGCACAATCAGCAGGAACAGCGCCACGCCCAAAATGGTACACAAGAACAAGCCGTGGTGAAACGTCGTACGGATTTTGGCATCGTCCTTTTCGGCGTCGGCTTCGGCAATGATGGGCGTAATCGCGGTCGAGAAACCAATGCCGAGCGACATCGCGATAAAAATAAAGCTGTTGCCGAGTGACACCGCAGCGAGTTCTGTAGATCCCAATTTCCCAACCATAATGTTGTCTACAATGCCAATGAGTGTGTGGCCCAACATCCCGAGGATAACGGGATATGCGAGCTTGAGGTTATACGAAAACTCTTTGGTATAGTGGGATAAATTCATGGTTGCGCTTAAAATTGTATTCACGCACACGCGCTCTTGGGCGATGGCGATGCAAAAATAGTGACTTCGAAACCGAAAAAGCCAACGATTTCACACAATTCTTGTAGTCTTTTACTACGAAAAACGTCGGCTCTACGAAAAACGAAACCTTATCTGGTAATAATATAAGGCTATTCCTGCTAAATGAAACTAGTTTTACCAACGCAATCAAAGCGCATTGTACTATTCTAGAATCATTATTAAATAACAAATCTAACACTATGAAAATCCTAGCAAAAATCCAGATCCTTTCTGTAATCGCGTTTACCGCATTACTCACGCAGCAGTTGGCTGCACAGACCGCGCCCGTTCCGGGAAACACGCCCATTGAAAAAGCCACCAATTACGACCAGGGATTCCGTCTCGGCTTTGGTGTCTCGCCCGGTTATGTGTTCGATGATCCATACGAATTTGGCCTCGGCGGTGACGTGCGCCTGCAGTATGACCTTTCTAAAAGGTACTCCATCACGTTAACGACCGGTTTCACCAACTTGTTCATCGACGGAAAAAACAACGACCTCGGATTCATCCCGGCCAAAGCCGGTTTCAAGGCATTTTTCTGGGAAGACCAATTCTACGCCATGGGTGAAGCCGGCGCCGGATTTGCAGTCACCAACAACTATGACGACACTACTTTAATCCTTTCGCCCAGCATCGGTTACGCCAACAAATGGTTTGACATCAGCTTGCGATATGAGCACTATTCAGAATTCCCGATCTATACCACGAATTCTATTTTTGGAGGTACGGTAAGTAAAGGCACAGGGCAATTGGGCTTGAGAATCGCCTACGGTTTTAAGTTGTAAACCCTTTTGATACAATAAGCTCAGGAAGTTTGCCATCAACCTGAGCCAACTGTTGTAAAACACAGATTGCACGAATTTCACAAACTAGAATCTGTGAAATTCGTGCAATCTGTGTTTAAAAACAACGGTTAGATTTCCTTGCGCAACTGCGCTTCATACGCTTTGAGGTTGGCCTTGATTTCGTCATCGAGTTCGGGCTCGACGATGTCGGTGTATTGTTGCATCGTTTTCCAGATGATTGCCGCCACGATGTAGCGCGCCATTTCCTTATCGTCGGCAGGAATCACAAACCATGGTGCCTTTTCTGTCGAGGTAGCATTAATCGCTTCCTCATAATATCTCATATAATCGTCCCAAAGCAGGCGTTCCTTGAGATCGCCTGGCGAAAATTTCCAATTGTGGTCATTTTCTTCAAGCCTCCGAAGCAGCCTTTGCCGTTGCTCCTCTTTGCTCAGGTGCATGTAGAACTTAAAGACGATGGTGCCGTTCTGCACGATGTGCTTCTCAAAATTGCGGATCTGCTCCATCCTATCCTGCCAAAACTGCGGCCTGATGTCGTCCACAGATTCGATTCCCGGTAAATTTTCATTCAAAATATACTCGGGATGCACGCGCGTCACGAGCACATTTTCATAATGCGTCCGGTTGAAAATCCCAAATTTTCCCTTCTCGGGCAGCGCGATATAATGCCGCCACAAATAATCATGCCCAAGCTCGGTGGCGCTGGGTACCTTAAAACTGTTCACGACCATCCCGCGCGGGTTGAACTGTTTGAAAACCTCCCGAATCAAACTGTCTTTCCCAGACGTGTCCATGCCTTGAAAACAAATCAAAACCGCGTAACGGTTATGTGCGTACATCACATCCTGAAGTTTGCTGAGTTTCTCCACGATGGCGTCCATGGCCTCTTCTTTCTCGTCGTCATCGGCATTGACATGCAGGTGCGTGGGCCAATCAGTAAGCTGAATCTTCTTTGTTACTTTAAAATCGTCTGGATTAACGGGTCGCATTGAAATTGGTTTTATATTTATACTTTCAAATTTAAGGATTTATTGAAGCTATTTCCTGCTGTGCGCTGTATCTTTTGCTTTCTAAAGAAGAAAGCAAAAGGATGCCGCTTCCATCAGGGCTAGTCGCGTACCTCCATCAACCTCAATTTTCATTCATGGTCAAGTTCCAGCTCGAATTACTCTTCCACATCATCGGCATCGGATCGGCGTCCGGCCTCATCTATAAAGGCGACAGCGTTTTTGTCATCTCCGACAGCAGCAATGCTTTGTTCGAGTACAACATCAAAACCCAAGCGCTTGAAAAAACCAGCCTAGACGGCAATCCCACCACAGACAATATCCCCAAAAAGACCAAAGCAGACTATGAAGCCATGGCCAATTACGGCGATGATTTTTACATCTTCGGCTCTGGCTCGACCCCAAATCGCAATAAAATGGTGCAGGTCAACACCCAAACCCAAACCATGAAAACCGTAGACCTGTCTTACCTCTATTCGCTCATGCAAAGTTTCGGGAACATCACACCCCAAGATTTCAACATAGAAGGCGTGGTATTTACCGGCGAACAATGGTATTTCCTGCAACGCGGCAACGGCCAATCGGCGCAGAATGGAATCTTTACGGTAAACGGCAAAAATCTCGAAAACGACTTTACCATTTTATACAACCAGTACAAACTTCCCAAAATTAAAAGCGTGCGCAGCAGTTTCACCGACGCGGTTTTGGTAGACGGCCAACTGTATTTCCTGGCCTGCGCCGAAGATTCGGCCTCGACTTATGAGGATGGCCAAGTCCTTGGCAGCCTGATTGGCAGTGTCGACCTCGAAACCATGAAAATTGGCAAGACACTCCAGGTTTCAAACCAACACAAGTTTGAAGGGCTTACTTTGTACCAGAACAGCGCACACCAACTCGAATTTTTGCTTTGTGAAGATAACGACACACAGGTCTTAGAATCAAATATTTACAAACTATCTGTACGCAAGTAACGGCGATCGGCAGAAAAAAAATAGCCGGCTTGCCAACCTTTTCTGCTTTTGGCGTCTCTTTAGCATAAAGACCTCGATTGTGATAGATGAATCCCTCATAACAGCCTGTAAAAAAATGCAACGCGATGCGCAGCGGCAAGTATACGATTATATGGCGCCCAAGTTGTACCGCAGTTGCAAGCGCTACCTCAAAAAGCAGGAGGAGATAGAAGAAGCCATGGCCGATGCGTTCTTCATCATCTTTACCAAACTCGACCAACTCAAGGAAATCAAGGCTTTTGAAGGCTGGGCCAGGAAAATCGTAGTGAACCAGTGTTTGCTCACGATCCGCAAAAATGTCAATTTCAATATGTACCTCGATGACGTGAAACTACTGTCACAGCCTGTGGTTGAGGCCGCCACCGAACTCGAGGAAGCCGACCTGCTCAACCTGCTGGGTCAAATCCCCGAAGGCTGCAAAACCATTTTTACCTTATTTGTCATTGAAGGTTACGGCCATAAGGAAATTGCAGAAATGCTGCACATCTCAGAAGGAACGTCTAAATCGCAGCTCAACGCGGCCAAAACCAAACTCAAACAATTGGTCAACCAGTTGTATTACCAAAAAGCAGAATGATGGAAAACGACGATAAAATTTTCGAAAAAATAAAACAGGCTTCGCTCAATCCCGAGACCGAGCATTTCCCGTCGATAGACAAAGTCTGGTCGCGCGTAGAGAGCAAACTCGACAACAAAGTACTCAAAAAGCAGAACCAACTCTGGAAGAAAATTGCCGTAGCCGCCTCGTTCCTACTCGTTTTTACCTTGTCTTACCAAATTTTCAAACCCAGCGAGCCCGCACTCGAATTACCCATTCAAAAAAAACCAGCCGACGCTCCGCTCACGATACAAGAATTCGCACTTCCGGCAAAAGACACGCAAACTCAATTGCCATCGCCATCAATCCAGGTTTCCCAGGCAAACGATAAAACCACCAAAGCCGCAAATGCCCAACCTGCTGTACCGTCCGCGAATGCGATAATTTCAGTAGCCGATGAATCTGTTGTGGCAACGCCTGCACCGCAATCTGCCTCCAATGAAATATCAGGAGCCGCATCCGGATATGCTGAAAAAGAAGCCATTGCCAAAGAAAAGAAAATTTCAGACGACCAAAGTGAAACTGACGACGTGTTCCAGAACCGCGTTTTCGATGCACGCGGCGTCAAACGGGAACAAGCCGAGGCCAAAAGAAGTACGACACCAAAAAAACCACAAATCTACCCTGCTGAGAAAAGTGTTCCACTGGTCGTCTTAGATGGTAAAGCGATCACCGCCAACACCGACAAACAGGCCTTACAGCAAGGACTTTCCCAAATGGATCCAGAAGCCGTCGAAAGCATCGTGGTACTCGACGATCCGCTGTACATCATTAACGGCCACCAGTATACCGAGCAGGAATTGTTTGGCCCGAATCCTACCAGCCCTTACCATCCGCTTGGCCAACAACAAATCGAATCCTTGTCAATCCTGCAGGGCGACAAAGCGATTGCCGCTTACGGAAAAAAAGGGCAAAAAGGCGTGGTCATCATTGCCACCAAAAACCAAAAACCCGCTCCGACGCGCAAGGAGTAAATCATTAACATTTTAAAAAATCCATCGTCATGAAAAAGCTCAAAATGTTTTCATCAGGCATTGTTATGCTTGTAGTTTTCGCCTCATTCGGCGTACATAAAATCGCTGGTCCTGTGCAGACCGCAATGACCATTAGTGGTGTGGTTTCGGATGATTCCGGGCCGTTACCAGAAGCCACGGTGCGCGTTAAAGGCACTGGACGCGGTACAAAAACCAACGTTAACGGGCAATACACAATCAAAGCCAGCAAAGGCGAAACACTTGTTTTTAGCTTTCTGGGATACAAAGACAAAAGTGTAAAAATCAGCGGCAACCCGGTGCTTAATGTCAAACTGACCGAAACTGTCGGAACCGTAAACGAAGTTGTTGTCAAGGATCTCCATGTCAAGCGCGAACAAGATGCGCTCGGTTACCCTGCCCCAAAAACAACTGCTCAAGAGTTATCATTGCCGTCACGTGCACCCGGCGTGAATGTTGTTGCGGGCGCATCGACAAAAGTGATGATTCGCGGTTATGCCAGCATGCCCAATGTTAAAGAAGTGTCCCGCCAAAACTACCAGCAAAACCAACGCCTCGATAGCAACACCGAAGACTACGATTCTTTTATAGAAAACCCATTCGAGGCGCCTAAAAACGCACCCTTGTCTACTTTTTCTATCGATGTCGATAATGCCTCATACACGAACGTTCGCCGGTTCATCAACAATGGGCAAGCGGTACCCAAAGACGCCGTACGCGTAGAGGAAATGGTGAACTTTTTCAAATACCGATATCCGCAGCCCAAAGACGCGCATCCGTTTTCGATCAACACCGAATACAGCGCCTCGCCTTGGAACAACAACCACAAATTGCTGCGCATCGGTCTACAAGGCAAACAGTTGCCAACAGCCGATTTGCCTGCCTCTAACCTGGTTTTCCTCATTGATGTTTCGGGTTCGATGCATGCCGAAAATAAACTACCGCTGCTCGTACAATCGCTCAAAATTCTCGTTAGGGAACTGCGCGCCGAAGACCAGGTCGCTATTGTGGTCTACGCAGGCGCTGCCGGTTTGGTGCTCCCCACCACGCCCGGCAACGAAAAACAAAAAATAGTCGATGCGCTCCAAGCTTTGACTGCAGGCGGAAGCACGGCTGGAGGCGCTGGCATCCAATTGGCGTATCAAGTGGCCCAGGAACATTTCATCAAAAATGGCAACAACCGGGTGATTTTGGCTACCGACGGCGATTTCAATGTGGGCGCGAACTCAAATTCAGATATGGAAAAACTCATCGAGGAAAAGCGCAAATCGGGTGTATTCTTAACCTGTTTGGGTTATGGCATGGGCAATTACAAGGACAGTAAGATGGAAACGCTCGCCGACAAAGGCAACGGGAACTACGCTTATATCGACAACATCCAGGAAGCCAACCGCTTTTTGGGCAAGGAATTCAAAGGCTCAATGTACGCGATTGCCAAGGACGTGAAAATCCAGATCGAGTTCAACCCGAAACAGGTAGCGGCTTATCGACTCATCGGATACGAAAACCGTAAATTGCGTCCAGAGGATTTCACCAACGACAAGATCGATGCCGGCGAACTTGGCAGCGGGCATACCGTGACGGCTTTATATGAAATCATTCCGGTTGGTGTAAAAAGTGAATTCCTTGAAAGTACGCCAGCCTTGAAATATTCCAAAACTGAAGCCACGGGAACGGTTTACAACGACGAACTCGCCACGGTCAAATTCCGCTATAAAAAGCCCGATGGCGACAAAAGCACCGAGATGGTTGAGGTGATTGGCAACAAAGCCGAAAGCCTCAGCAACGCGTCTCAGGATTTCAAATTCTGTGCGGCGGTGGCTTGGTTTGGCCTCAAATTGCGCGAGTCGAAACTCGTGGCGAACCAGTCGTCGGAGGACATTAAAAAGCTTGCGCAATCAGGCTTGACCAATGATGCGGATGGCTACAAAGCCGAGTTCATACGGCTTGTAGAAAGCGATATTAAATTTAGTGTGCGTTGAATTAGTGTTTGATTATATTGTTGAGAAGGCAAGCGGTTTCGTTTGCCTTTTTTTGAAGCCGGGAACCTGCTGTACGCTGCTATCTTTTGCGCTCGTTCCTCGCTGCAAAAGGATATCCGCTGCCATCAGGGCTATTTACTTTTGGCTAGGGCCCAAAAGTAAACAAAAGGCCCTTGCTCCAGCAATTAGAATCTTGAAAACTACCTCAAAAAGCGGGCTTTCGCTAAGCCGTTCGCCTTGCAGGCTCACTTTTCACGCTCCAGCTGCCGCTTTTTTTCGTTGTTTTGCTTCGCCAGTTCGGCCTTTGGCCTCGGGTCTACGATTCTAATTAATGTCGCGCCAGGCATGAAGTGTATATTTTATTTTCGGCTTGCGCGCTGCGCCGAAAATCCTCGCCGGAATGATTCATCCGTTGATTCGATAACTTTCCTAGATGGATTCCTGCAGCTCCGAAAGTCCTCACCGGAGACAATCGTACCTTTAAACGGGAAACATCTTAGAAGGATTTTTCGTGCAGCTTCAGCCAGCGACCCGAGGCCAAAGGCCGAACTGGCGAAGCAAAGATAAAATGAACACTTCCGACTTAGTGGCCTTCGGAGAAAAAGCGTGAAAAGCAATGAGGAAATCGGCAGCGGGAGCGTGAAAAGTGAGCTTGCAAAGCGAACGGCCTAGCGTACGCCCGATTTTCGAAGTAGCTTTTAGCTTTTTATTCGCAGAGCCTTGAATTTTTGTTTCTTTTACCTCACCGCTCTAATATTTGTAAGCGGTGTTCGGTGAATTGCATTTGTTTCAAGACAAAAGAAAGCCTGCGGCAGCATAGCCCCGATTACCTCACAAAATAATAATTTGAAATTTTGTGTTCGGTCAGTTCGGCCTGTGGCCTCGGGTGCAGCGGCATCCTTTTGTTCCGCTTCTTTAGCGGACAAAAGATACAGCGCAAAGCGGGAAACAGCTCCTACTTCTCAATCTCCCGCAAACTCTCCATCTTCTTGTGCTCCAGGAAACCTTTGATGTCTTCAAAGTGTTCCTTCACGCGTTTGTTTCCAAACTCAAAAACTTTGGTTGCCAGACCATCGAGGAAGTCACGGTCGTGCGACACCAGGATTAATGTACCGTCAAAATCGCGTAAAGCATCCTTAATGATGTCTTTGGTTTTCATGTCGAGGTGGTTGGACGGCTCATCGAGAATGAGCAGGTTGACGGGTTCGAGCAAGAGTTTGATCATGGCCAATCGGGTTTTTTCGCCGCCCGAAAGTACTTTCACTTTCTTGGTGATGTCGTCGCCATGAAACATGAATGCGCCCAGGATGTTCTTGATTTGGGTTCGGATGTCGCCCACGGCAATGTTGTCTATGGTTTCGAAAATTGTGGCATTCTCGTCGAGCAATGAGGCTTGGTTTTGGGCGAAATAACCGATTTGCGCA
>Ga0209717_1000794_pt1 | contig 37022 bp, 51 predicted proteins | sample AD_UKC048_MetaG_FD_184418 | JGI IMG/M metagenome (GOLD analysis project Ga0209717, IMG submission 184418) | Active sludge microbial communities of municipal wastewater-treating anaerobic digesters from USA - AD_UKC048_MetaG (SPAdes) (version 2) | ecosystem: Engineered > Bioreactor > Anaerobic >...
GATAGACAGGACTATTATTGTAAGACACGACTTAAATGATAGTTTGAATTCAATACATAAACACATTGGAGAGTTAGATTACATAGTACATTTAGCGGCGTGTAGTCATGTGGACACATCAATAGCCGACCCAGTGGGAGTATTTTGTAATAATGCTAAAAGCACTGCTCAGATATTAGAATATGCTAGGACTAAACAACCTAACTTAAAAAAGTTTATATACTTTTCTACTGATGAAGTATACGGACCAGCACCAGAAGGATATGATTTTACTGAAAAGGATCAACTCAAACCCAGTAATCCTTATAGTGCAGGAAAAGCAGCCGGTGAAATGATTACTATGGCATACGGAAAAACTTATGATTTTCCTTATTTGATAACTAATACAATGAATGTATTTGGTGAAAGACAGGACCCTGAAAAACTTGTTCCTAAGTGTATGAAGTTTATACAGGAAAAAAAGACAATGACTATACACGGAACAAAAGGTAATGTAGGAAAAAGACATTGGCTACACGCAAGAAATGCTTCTGACGCAACATTGTTTCTACTTAAAAATCCCATTGTAAAAGACAAAGTGCATATTGTAGGTGATACTGAAATGGACAACCTACAAATGTTTGAGTCAATAGCGAAGATAATGGGGAAAGATAATATTATAGAGGGAGTGGATTATGAGTATTTAGATTTTCACTCTACTCGTCCTGGACACGATAGTAGGTATGCTCTTGACGGAAAGAAACTAGCAGAATTGGGGTGGATAGCACCAGTTAGTTTTGAGGAGAGTTTAGAGAAAGTTGTTAATTGGACTATTAGTCACAAAAATTGGATTGAATAACTTACAATATAATACCAGAATGCAAGAAAAAGAACTTGGATTTTACACTAGTGGTAGTGAGGATAGTTTTAAGACACTGTCTGAATTACAATCTGAAAGAATCAGTAGAATATATCCTGATAAAAAGGAAAGAACTTTGGACTTTGACAGAGTAACAAATTACTTACAAGAAGGTAGGGATATTTGTAAAGATTTTGAAATAGGTCAGAGGGAAGCAATATTTGTTCCAGAGGCAGATTTTCCAGATTTACCTATTGTATTGGGTTTGTGTAGTGATATTCACTATGGATCTATTGGAGTAAATTACCACCAACTAAAAAGATATTTAGACATCATAGAGAATGTTCCTAATTTCTATTTGGCTACCAACGGAGATGAGGTTGATAATTTCAATGCAGTATTTCACCCGACTGGAATGACAGAAAATCCGTTACCACCTCAGATACAAAGTAGAACAATAGCACAGAAACTTTTAGCATTAGATAATAAAGGGAAAATAGCAGTTTTGTCACAAGGAAATCATAATAGAGCAGGATTTGCTGGTGGACAGGACTGGTATGATACTTTTCTTTCTGAATTTAAAGCACCTGTATTTACTTCTGGTGGATTACTTACTATAAGATATGGTGGAATAGATTATAGAATAGTAATGAATCACACATACTGGGGTAAAAGCAAATTAAATGTAACAAATGCTGCTAAAAGAATGATGGAATATGAGGGTGGTGGAGATGTTGATATTGCTTGGGTGGGACATACTCATCAGAGCAGTTATGAACATTTTGAGAGAGGTAATAAAGATGTAATAGCAGTAGTGAGTGGAACATATAAAGTTGATGATAAATGGGCGGCACAAAATGGTATTGGTGGGAGAGGGCAGAGTCCTGGAATATGTGTAATGTTATATCCGAAACAAAGAAAGATGGAGGCATTCAAAGATATTGAAACAGCATTAGATTATATGACTAGAACAACAACAAATTGTAAACATTTTTAGAAGTGCTCGTTAAAAATCCACGCTATCAGGAGGTGTGTCTTGACTACTTTAAAAGGTTGGAAATTGGAAGTCCACGAGAGAGAGTGTAATCAATGTAAGATATGTGGTAGTAAGTATGGTTTGACAGTTCATCATAAAATACCTAAGTCAAGGGGTGGTAAAAGCAATTTAGATAATTGTGTTTGTTGGTGCAAAAGGTGTCATAACTTATTTCATAAAGAATATGGTTTGACTACCTCAGACAATTTCGGAAATCCCATTGGGGATATTATAGGAACAAACAGACCACAAAAAAGGAGGTTGAAATCTCATAAGCGCCGAAGGTAGTTGGTAAAGAGAGGGTATTGTATATATCCATTTTGGTATGAATATCCTCTCTTTGTAAGCATTTCCTTAACCTATAATATACTTGGTTTTACAATTTCATTTTAGTAATATATTATCTATTATGAAATGTAATACAAAAAACTTAAATGGATCATTTCATACAAGAGGCACTCTTAGTGGTGCTTTTTGTTTTGCTCTTAATATTCCGACTGGAGTTTAAATGAATGCGGTCGGTTCACAGAAAAGGCATTCAGCTAAGAACGGAAACCTCAAATATACTGTAGAGTTCTAAGTAATAAAAATGTGTGAGGGATATGATTACGTATTATGTCACCCTCCCTTCTGGTTCAAATCTGCGACCAGTTTGGAATAGATAATTGGCTTAAATACTCTGAGATAAAACAGACAAAAGTATTGATAACACAACCTCCTTAGAGGGAGTACTAAACTAGTGTTCCTAAATACCTGTAAAGTTAAAGTGATATTGAAAAAAGGATCTATTCTCTACTGGTTTTAATCAATATATATACCATTTTTGTTAACCTATAATAATATTCTAATAGTGGTAATATATACTACTAATAATATAATAGAAAACTAGGCGAAACCTATAATAATTTTCTCGTTAAAATATATGTACACCACATCTCCATATGATAATATGTATATAATATAATAATATATAAATTATTTAATAAAAATTATATGGAAAATATACATACAGAATTATTCCAACTCAAAGTAAAAGCAAACACATTTGAGAGGGAGAATCACAGAACAAATAATTTCAGAGGAACAGGAGCAGTTCAATTATGTGTAAATGAACAGTATATTCCAGATTTTGAAAAACAGGGATTCAGAATAGAAAAATCAGCATACTGGGGAAATATCCTATACAGATTTTCTACAAATGGTGCATTACAGGATATAGAAAATATGCTTCAGGAATTCATAAATAATCACAATGAATTTTACTTAACTACTTGGATTGATTAATTTTAACTAATTTTATTTTATACAATTATGGAAAACAATAGAAAAAATCCTTATCCAATATTAGAAAAACTAGTAGAGGAAAAAATTACAGAGATATTCCAAGAAGTCCAGAAGGAATATAATCTAGCAGGAGATTTAGAACCTAGTTTACAAGGTGATTTACTAATGTTAGAAACAGAAATCACAGAGTATTTTATACATTACTTAAATTATGAATTAAGAAAACAAAGTGAAAAACAATCTTAATAACTTAGCAAATATATTAACTGAAAATCTAAATAAACTAGCACAACAAGATGGATTTTATACTAGAACACACAAAGCAAAAAGAAAACCTATTGAGAAAATAGAAAAACATACAATATATTATGAATATGAAAATTATCGCACACAAACAGTAATTGAATCAGGCAAGTTTATACTTAAATGTAAGGAAAGTGATATATCAACTATTTTACTAGCGAACTTGAAACGAAAAAAGGATCTTAATTTTAGTGAAATTGAAATTAGATTTAGCAAAGCACCTTTTGAATTGTGGGATTAAAAGATTAAAACTTAAATTGTCAGAAAGGAGGTTAAACAAAAACAAAAATAATTCTTAATATACTTAATTTGTTAATGTAATATAGTGGAAAACAACACTACAATAATCAGAAACTATATAGTGGAACTAATGGATGATATTGATAATCTTCAAACAATATTATCTGAATATAGTGACTATGTAGAGTCAGATATGGCAGATACCTTAGAGGAATTAGAAACTAATACAGAAATGAAACTTACTAAACTAGCAGTAATGGATGTTCATACTGAAATAAACAGAGTTACAAGAGAATTAGTTAATTTAGTAAAGGATCTAAAAAATGAAATCTAATACAAAAGAAATATCAAAGAAAATACAAGAACATATCCTAGATTATTACTATGATTATGAGGACAGTCCTATTCAAGGATTGATTCACGATATAGGAGCAGTAAAATATGGTGATATGAGTGATATACAAGGATTAGCAGAACTTGTTAAAGGTGGACAATTCCTTATTTATGATAGTGATATAGTGGAATTCTTAAATGAATTAGGAATAAACCCCGAAAACAAGCACTATCCAATAGAAAAATCTAGGCAAGTTTATACTGCTCTTATAGTCCGAGAGGGTATGAAACTTATATATAACTTTGTAAAAGGAAAACAAAGTGAATAGAAAACAACAACAGGAAAAACTTAGAAAACACATCTTACAATTTTTTGAGAATAACATAGAGTATTTCAATAACACAGTGGAGAATGCGAGAGTAAATGGCAATTCTTACATTGCATACTCAGATGCTATCAGAAAATTAGTAATGGGAAATGTATTCTTGGCAACCGAGCAAGAAAAAATGGATTTTCTAAGTGAGTTTAGGTTCAGTAATTTGAATATAACTGATACAAATCCAATACAGAAGTATCAGGATATTATTGAACAAGAAGGATTACAGATGTTAATGGAGTATTGGAAAAATAAAGATAATTTTAACAAAAAAGGATCATAATTATGAAAAACATACCAGATAATTTTGTAACAGACATACAGGGTAAACAGTTTGTTACTTATGAAGGTTTACTTAATCTATTCCACGAGAATGGTGGTAAACAAATCAGAACTAAATTGATACAAACAATGCTAGGTGAAGATGTATTCTTTATCTTCAAAGCGACAGTAACAGGAGAGAGAGGAACATATGAGGGATATGGCGATGCTTGTAAGGGAAATGTAGGAACAATGATAGTAAAACATATGATGAGAATGGCAGAAACAAGGGCAAAGGCAAGAGCACTTAGAGATTACAACAATGTTGGTATGTGTTCAGTTGAGGAATTAGATTAAGTTTAATATATAAATATATGAAAAATATAATAGATGAAAAACTAAGTGAATTACAAAGAGAGGGTTATGGTGAACATAAAATCAAACTACAAGATGGTATATCTTTAACTTATGTTAATCCAAGTCCATTAGATACAATAATGAGTTTCGGCAAACAAGTTAAGGAGGAAATACACCAGAAACAAACTTATGCTCAGGAACTTGAATCAAAGAAAAACATTGATAACATACTAGCAAAACTGGAAAAGGATTTTGGTGGTAATACACCAGAACAATATTCTAATTTAAGTAGAGGAGAATAAAATGATACGATTAACAAAAAATGGTTTTGAATCTTCATATGACCTAGATGATATGTTATATAAAGATATGGAGTGGTTATTCAAACAGGTTAAACTACCGAAGAAAAAATTTGAGAAAATAGCAACAGAATTAGAACTTGACCAAGAGAACTGGAACCGATTTTGGAAACGAGTAAGGGATTACAGGACACAACTTAAAGATATTGAGTGTATTATCAATGACAAATCTAGGTATGTATCAGAGGAGGAATTAGAAGTATTGAAACAAATACTCTGTCACCCTGATATCATAAGCAACTGTTGTTCAGCAGATATAATTGGTGAGGACATATGTTCCGATTGTAAGGAACATTGTGGAAGGGTATATTTATTCTAATGGAAAACACTAATCAACCCAAGAGGGAATTAACACCACTTGAAAAACGAGAACAGATGTTTGAGAGAATGGGGAGGAACTCTTGGGAATTAGAAATGTTAATGAGAGATTGGAGGAAATACCAGAAGGAAAAGGAAATAAAAGATAAGGAACAGAAAGAAAAAGAAGAATACGAAAAAAAATTCAAAACATTTAATTTGTTTAAGGAGGAAAAAAATGGCACAGATAATACCAACATTTGATAGGAAAAAGGATCAGTTGTGGGAGATAATAGAATGGTTATATATACACGAATTTGATTTTGAAAATGCAACTGAGTGGAGAATAGCATTCTTAACTAAATTGAGAGAAGTATTAGAATAATGAAAGTAATACAAGCAGAACTAAAGGGATATAACAGGAGAGTAGATGACACAGTAAGTATCAGATTAGATTCTCTATTAGAAATACCTAGTAGTGATATAGCAGTAATTGATTCTCACAGAGGAGATATTGCAGTTATAGTTTTAACTGATTCTCCCATAGGAAATGAAACACCTGATATTGATGTTGATGATATATTAAAGAACCTACCTGAGAATGATGCAGTAGAATACAAATCTCCAAGCAAAAGATTTAGAGATATCTTATGGAGATTACAAGAGCAGAAACTGAAAAGAGCACCTACACCAGAGGAGTTTTCCGACTATTACAAGCGAGAATATGACAAGATATGTTTACACTATAAGGAAAAGTTTGATGATAACATAGACAGTGATGTAAATTGATGATATTATATTATTATGAAACAATATACAGTAGCAGAACTTAGTAAACTATTCAATAAATCATATCAAACTGTTAATTTTAGGTTCAATTCTCCTTATGCAGACAAGAGGTGGGGAGTAATAAAGGAAAAACGACCTGATGGAAGTATTAGGAAATATGTCCCAGAAAACAAACTATACCTTTGGGAACAAGATTTAAGTTATGTAGGGAAACCTGTATTTGAAGATGGTAATACACCTGACAGAAATAGAACAACAAAAGATTAGAGAGTATGCTGAGAAGTTTTTGAAACATAAGGAAGGTGCTGGTATGAAACAAGGTTCAGCGTCAGCATTAGAATATGATATATTAGGATTTACAGGAGAATACATAGTGCATAAACAATTTGGGAAACCTTTTCAATGGGAATTTGATAAGGTAAAACGATTTGATGATATTGCATTACTATATAAAGACACAGCAGTAGTATGTGATGTGAAAAGTAATTATGGTGGTAGAGAGTTAAGAATACCTAAGTGGCAGATTGATGAGGACAAAGATAGAGGTATAGACGCATACATATTAGTGAGAGTAAATAAAAACTTTACAAGTGGTGAGGTGATAGGTGTTATATCAAAAAAGAGGTTTAAGGAAATTGCTAAGTTGAAAACATATAATACCGAGTGTTATTGCGTTTCTGATAGTGATTTAAGCGATATATCTGAACTATGTTAATATCAACATATACAAAAGAAACAAAGTGGGTCAGAGGGCATTGTGCAGTTTGTGGGAGATTAAGGTGGTTGTGTCAGCACCATATAGATGGCAGAAAGAATACTGATGATGTAATATGGGTATGTAGTAATGGGAATGGTGTATTGTATACAGATGCTTGTCATCAGAAGATACACAATCCAACAGCATTTGGATTACCAAGCAGTTGGGCATATGATAATGGGTATTTGAGGAGATTAGATGGTGAGTATAGACCTAAGAAAAAGGATCATAGGAAGTGGAAACTTAAAAAATAACTTGTTAGGAAACTATTATGAAGGTAGTCCTATTTTGGAGTGAATATGGTGGTGAAACTATATTATCAGAATGGTTGAAACGAGAAGTTTATTTGTCTCCATCTCAATTATTGACTATACAATCACACAATAAGTTTGGAAGTGAGTTTGAACTATACTCGTATCAGAAAATAAAGAACTTTTCTAAGACAAGAAATGCAAATGATATATTACCAGCAAGGATTGCTTTTCAGATGTTAGTAAATGGGCATAGTATTGCGCACATTTCAGATTATGTTCGTATGACAGTATCGGCAAGAGATAGTGGTATTGTTATGGATTTGGATACTATTATTTTGAGAGAATTACCTAATGAGTCGTTTTATACTAGCATACCAGCGAGAACTACTGGTGCTTTTGCTGTAAAGTTCAATGCACCACCACATTTACCTTTGTATGTTGCTGATGGTAGTTGGGACGGAAAGGCATTAGCGAATTTTCCTATGGGTGTAGATAGTAAGAATAGTAGGTATGTTAAAAGATTAGCAGAAAAAACATATGGATTCTTAATGAAACCTCCTAAGAAAACAAGTGCTGGTTGGAACTTTGTAATGTGGCAATTAGGTAAAATGACTTACTATGATAGGGACATTAAGACATATGCACCGTTGTATTTTGGAGTTGTTCCTGGGTGGTTGGGAAAAAAGAAGTGTTATTCAATCCAGAGTCCTACTAAGTTTGATGGCAAAACAGAGTTATTTGGTTATAGATTTCCGTCTATTGATGAGATATTAAGTAATTCTTATGCAGTACAACACTATTATGAGAGTGCTTTTAAAGGTTCAACTAAACTGGCGTTTAACTTTGAAGATTTACCGAAAGATTGTTTGTTGTATAATGAATATAAATACATAAATTCATAAAAGAAAACAATGGAAATTAGACCATATGAACGAAATCCTAAGAAACACCCTAATGACCAATTAAAGCATTTAGCAGAAATTGTTAAAGAGGTAGGTTGGAGGTATAACTGCTTAGTCAATGAGGAAGGTGTCATTATATCAGGACACGGAAGGTATATGTGTTGGCAGAAGTACAAAGATAAAATGGAATTACCAGACATTTGGATTACTGATACTCTTGGTAGGACAGTAATGGGAGAACAAGCGAAATTTCCATTGACAAAAGAACAGGAAACTATGTTGAGGATAGCCGATAATAAGGTTGCTGAAAGTGGTTGGGATATGGATTTGATTGAAATAGAATTAGATACATTGAGTTTGGAAATGCAGAACCTTACAGGATTTGACATTACTAAATTAGATGATAATACTTATACAAAGAAAATAAAATCACCTATATATGAACCGAAAAATGAGAAACCTAGTTTGAATGATATAGTTAACACTAAGAAAGCAGATGATTTACAGGAACTTATTAAGAACTCAAAATTACCAGAAAAGGAAAAGGATTTTTTGTTAAAAGCAGCAACACGATTTTATGAATTCAATTATGCGAAAATAGCAGATTACTATGCACACTCAGATGGTGACACAAAGGATCTAATGGAAAAACTCGCATTAGTTATTATTGACTATGATAAAGCAATAGAAAATGGTTTTGTTCAGTTAACAGATTACTTAATGAATATAGAAGGATATGATGAGGAATGATTTCGCTATCTTTATTATGGTGTATGGTAGACCTGATAAAGATTGGACTTACAGAACACTAAGAAAGAGTGGCTATACAGGAGATATTTTCTGTGTTGCTGATAATACTGATGAGGCATTACCAGAGTATAAGGCAAAATACAAAGAGAGGTTGTTGGTATTTGATAAGTTGGAAGCGTATAAGAAGTTTGATTCAGGAGATAATTCAGGAGATTTAAGGAGTTCAATGTATTCTGCTAATACTATATTTGATTTAGCAAAACAGCAAGGAAAAAAATACTTTATGATTATGTGTGATGATTACACCCAGTTTCAGTATAGTTTTAATAGTAAGTTTCAGTTTATATCAAGTCAGATACATAGATTAGATGATGTCATAAATGGTTTATTAGAGTTTTACATTAACACACCGACTACAACTATTGCTTTTGCACAGGGAGGTGATTTTATGGGTGGGAAGGAAGGAAGTAATGCAGAACCTAAACTTATGCGTAAGGCAATGAATAGTTTCTTGTGTAGTACAGATAGACCATTTCAATTTGTAGGTAGAATGAACGAAGATGTAACAACCTATGTTAGATTGGGTAGTCAAGGATACTTGTTTTTCACAACTACATTGATTAAGATAATACAAACAATGCACCAATCACAAGCAAGTGGATTAACAGATATGTATTTAGATTATGGAACTTATGTTAAGTCGTTTTTCTCTGTAATGTATAATCCTTCTTGTATTAAAGTATCACAATTAGGAACTGTTCATAAGAGAATACACCATAAGATTGATTGGAGCAAAGTAGCACCTAAAATATTAAGGCAACAATAATGGCAAAAAACAAAGGTGGTAGACCCACTGTAATGAAAGATGAAATACTACAAAAACTGGAAAGTGTTTTTTCGTATGGAGCACCTGATGACGAAGCGTGTGTTTATGCAGATATTTCACCATCTACTCTATATAATTATCAAAAGCAACACCCAGAGTTTTTGGAGAGAAAACGATTACTTAAAAACAGACCAATACTTAAAGCAAGGCAAACTGTTGTAGATAACTTGGGCGACCCTAAAGTAGCACAGTGGTTTTTGGAACATAAAGCAAAACAGGAGTTTAGTATTAGAACTGAATCTATTGTTGCTGATGTTACTATTGAAGATATACTAAAAGAGTTTGATAAAGACCCTGATGATAGGGGAGAAGATTATGAGTAGAAACCTATTAGACGAGTTTTACATTAAAGACAAGAACTTCAACAGGACTAAGTTTAAGATAAAACGAGCACAACTTCATTACTTAAAACACCGAACTGGAAGGGATTACATACTAAAAGCAAGGCAAATGGGATTTACTACATTAGAACAGTTAAGGAAGTTAAAGAAGTGTCTACTTAATCCTAACATTACTGTTGCTACAATAGCACATGACAGGACAAAAACTAATGATATATTTCGTATTGCTAAATTTGCTTGGGAACAATTACCAGAAACATTTAGGTTAAAATATGGTGTTAAGTATGATAATGTAAGGGAGTTATATTTTGGAACAACAGCAAGTAGGTATTATGTTGATTTAGACACTAGGTCAGGAACAGTTAATGATTTACATATATCAGAATTCGCTATGATTAAAGATATAGATGAGTTGTTTGCTGCTTCATTGGAAACTGTCCCTAAGAATGGAACTATTACTCTTGAAACAACTGCTAATGGGTTGAACAGAGCACATGAGGTTTGGCAAGATGCTGTTGCTGGTAAGAATGAATTCACCCCACACTTCTATAACTGGACTTGGGACGATGACTACTGGGAATCAATTCCAGAAAACAATTCTTGGAGAAGTGATTACAAAACACTTGCTAAGCAGTACGACCTTATTGAAGACATACAAGATAGATTTCAAATATCAGATGAGCAATTCTTTTGGTATTACTTAAAAGTAACTAGGTTAAAAGAATCTATAAAACAAGAGTATCCGACAATACCAGAGGAAGCGTTTTTGTCTTCTAGTATATCGGTATTTGACTTGTTTAAGGTTAGTCAGATGAAATACCTTGAACCTATTGAAACATTAAAGGGTGTTAATATATACCGACCATCTATTATCGGGCACAAGTATATCATAGGATGTGACACAGCAGAAGGAGTTGGTGGTGATAGAACAGGTATTGAAATTTGGGATTTTACTGATATGGACAACATAGAGGAGGTTGCTAGTTTTTCTGATTCTATGATACGACCTGACCAGACAGCAGATTTACTATTACACTTAGCAAGGATATACAATAATGCTTTCATAATACCAGAAAGAAATGGTTCAGGACTATCTACTGTATTAAAGATTAGAGATACAGGGTATAATAATCTGTTTGTTAACAAAACTGTTGATAAAAGAACTGATAAAACTAAAAACGAGTATGGTTGGAGAACTACTGCTGTTAATAGAGATATGATGATAGATGATTTTGTTGAACTATATGAGGGTGGGCAATTAAGGATCAATTCATCTCAGTTGATTAAAGAAATGAAAACCTTTGTAAGAAAAGAAAATGGTAGGCGAGAACACGATGACGGTTATCACGATGACAATTTATTTGCTTCATTTTTAGCAATACAAGGCAACAAATACCATAGGTCAGCAAGAGTATTTACTGATAAAGCAAGGGCGTTCCAATAGTATGATATAAAATATGGTAAAATATAGTGTATAATTTTGTATAGACAATTATGGCAAAACTAAACAAGTTTCCAAGTGAGTCAGAAGTATCAAGATTGAGGAGATACAATCAGAATGAACGATTATTAGAAGGTAATCATTACTCTGCTTATATGTCTGATATTGGAGAATCCTTTTCTGATAGATACAAATACTTAAGATATATGTCCTGCAATTTTGCTGGTTTAATATCAAAGGTAATGGCAGATGTATTATTTGGTGAAAAAGTTATTATAGAATCTTCTGATAAGATAACCGAACAACAAGATTTTATAGATGAATTGATTTATCAGAATAGATTAGATACACAGTTATACGAATCAGCATTACTGAATTCAGCAAGGGGAGATGCTTTATTAAGAATCAGAGTAGAAAACAAGCAAATCAAAGTTGAAGATATCAATCCTGCAATGTATTTTCCTAAACTAGGTAATAACTTCCGAGAAGAACCGAAAGAAGTAGTCCTTGCTTGGAAAGAATACTATACAAACAACAAAGGAGAGGAAGAAGTTTATTTGATAAGAGAAATATATATAATAGGGAAAATAGCAACAGAAGTTTATCTTATGAAAGATAGGGAGAGTCAGGAGATAATTAAGAAGGTAGATGTAAAGGAGTTTAACAAAATAATGGGAACTGAATACGAAGAAAAGGTAGATACTGGTATTGAAGCAATACCTCTCGTTCATATACCTAATTTCAGAATCAATAACAGGTATTGGGGAACTTCTGATTATAGTGATTTAGAATCTTTATTCTTTGCTATTAACAATAGAATGACGAGTATAGACAATATCCTAGATAAGCATAGCGACCCTATTCTTGCTGTCCCACCTGGGATATTAGACGAAGACGGAAATGTCAAGAAAGAAAAACTTGGTATGATTGAAATGCAGGAGGGAGAAGGCAAACCTGAATATATTGTATGGAATGCTAACTTAGATATTGCTTTTAAGCAGATTGATGAAATAGTTAAAATGATTTTCTTAATGGGAGAAATATCTCCTGATGTAGTTGGATTAGATACAGGAAGAACAAGTGCTGAAAGTGGTAGGGCATTGAAAATGAGAATGTTAAGAACTCTTGCTAAAAAGAATAGGAAAGCATTATATTACGAATTAGGTATTCAGAAAGCGATTGAAATAGCGAGTATGTTTGCTAATAAGGGTGCTATGGTAGGTGATATCAAATACAGAGGCGAACCTATTATACCTACTGTTACTTTTGCTGATGGTGTTGTTGATGATAAGGTAGAGGAGATCCAGAATGAGTCACTAAAATTAGCAAGTGGTATTACATCTAAGATACACGCTATTAAAGTTATTGAAGATATGGATGATGACGAAGCAAAATCACTTCTTAAAGAAATCAAATCAGAGGACAAAAAAGATGCTGATATTTCAGAAGAAGCATTTCATTTAATGGCACGAACTAATGACAAACAAGGAGTTGGTGAGGAGAGTGAAGTTACTGAGTAGTATATTCACTAATTCAACTAAACAACTGACGGCAACCTTATTAGGTTTTGAAACTTTTACTATCGTAGAAAAGGAAAGAATATTAAGAGAATTAGACACCTATTTGAAAACACTTACAGACAAATCTAATAGTTGGTATGAAACAAATCTAAAAAGTGCATATAAAGATGGTGCTCACGATGTGATGGATTATCTGAAAAATCTTGGTGTTCAGAATATCATTTATACAAAAGATGATTACGATATAATGTCCCAGTTAATTGATAGTTCGCAAAGGTTTACACAAGAAGCAATCAGTGGTGTTAAAAGGAGTTCATCTAAGGTGTTAGACGAGTTTACCATTAAGAGATTACAACAGATGATATCTGATGATGTAAAAGACAGTGTATCACTTAGACAGTTAAAAGGGGAATTATTAGAATACTTACAAAAGAAAGGTGTTACCATAAAAGATTCTACTGGTAGGAGATGGCAGTTAGATAAATATGCAGAAATGATGGCAAGAACAGATATGATGAATTCATATAATCAGGGAGTTGCTAATCAGATACTTCATAGGAAAGGTGATTTAGCATATATAACAAGTTATGCAGGGTGTAAATGTGATGTATGTCTTAAATGGGAAGGACAGGTAGTAAGTATTTCTGGAACTGATCCTAAATATCCTAAACTAGATGACGCGTATGCTGACGGAGTATTCCACCCTAATTGTAAACACAGATTAAGACCATACTTAGAGGAGTTTACTGAAAAGAAAGAAAAGAATGATTTATTTGGTGATATCTATGAAACCCAGATGAAAGGATTAGAGAGTGAAGGATATAATAGGAAGTATATGGAGAGCATTTGACAAATATATTATGAATATGTTACATTAAAGAATAGTTAATATATTATTTACTGTGAACGAGTTCGGACTCGCAAAAAACGACTCACAGTAAGAAGGAGTTATTATGAACAAACCTAACGATAATGCAACTCTTGAAGGAAATCAAGAAGTTGAATCCAAGGCAAAGGACACTTCTGCGGAGAAGCAAAACACCGAGAGTCAAGTTGTGGAGGATTTTACTTTATCTGATGAGCAGTGGGAGCAAGTTTTCAAACACCCTCGTTTTGCAAAACTAAATGAGGAGGCAAAGGAAGCGAAAGCAGAATTAGCAGAAATAAGAAAACAAGCCGACAAAGAACTTCAAGGGAAGTTAAAAGAGGAAGGTAAGTTCAAAGAACTCTTAGAGGAGAAGGAGAAAGAATTAGCAACTCTTACATCTACTCTGTATGAGTATAAACTGAACAATGAGGTAATGACTATTGCGACTAAACTCAAAGTAGTGGACACCGACGCAGTAGTTAAACTGATTGACAGGAGTAAACTCAAAACAGATAAGGAAGGGAACTATCTCAACCTAGAAGATGTAGTTACTGATTTGATAACTCAAAAACCTTACTTAGCAGGTGGTATTGCTGATGTTCGCTCAAACATAGGCAGTAACGCAAATGCGACTACCGAATCACAAAGTGGAGATTTTGTTATTACGAAATCCGAACTTAGAGCAAAATTACAGGACCATAAATGGTATATAGAAAATAAAGATAATGTTGCTCAATGGGAGAAGGAAGGTAGAATAGATTACAGTAGATAATTTTTAGATTAAAAGAAAATGGGATACAGTTCAATTAACACGGCCCAAGCCGACTCTTTTATTCCAGAGGTATGGTTAAATGAGGCAATAACAGCAATGCGTTCTTATTTGAATCTTGCTAAAACAGTAAGACGAGATATGGATTCATCTGTTGGAAGATATGGAGATACGATTCATATTCCTAAAACAGGGGCATTGACAGTTAATCCTAAGGTGACCAATACTGAGGTAACAAGACAAGCACCTGCTGATGATGAAGTATCAGTTGTATTAGATACTCACAACGAGGTTACTTTTCTTGTTGAAGATGTAGCAAGGGCACAAGCATATCAGGATATTAGAAGTTTATATATTAAAGACGCAGTAATCGCACTCGCAGAATCTTTGGAATCAGACATTGCAGCAGAATATGTAAATGCTGGTGATGATGAAGATTTTGATAATACTTCTGACACAACAGTAGAGAGTTCTCTATTAGCAATCAGAAAGTTTTTTGTAGACGCAAAAGTTCCTATGTTGGAACCTAGATTGCTTTACGCAAGTCCTTCATTAGTAAATGTTCTACTTGGAGTAGATAAGTTTACAAAAGCAAATGAATATGGTTCTAGCAGACCTCTTGTAGAGGGTGCTATTGGAGATATATTTGGTATTCAAGTATTTGAATCACAATTAGTTCCATCTGTTGGTTCACCAGCAGTAGAGCATAATCTTGCTTATACGAAAGACGCAATCGCACTCGTAATGAGAAGTTTACCAACTGATGGTAATGGCGAAGGAGTCATACAGTCAGTAGTATCCGACCCTGAGAGTGGCGTTTCTATGAGATTGACATCTAGTTATGATGCTAATGCACTTGGGAGACAGGTAACATTAGATATGTTATATGGTATTAAAACAGTAAGACCTGAATTCTTACTTGATGTAACATTAGATTAACAGATGAGGGGATATTAAGAGCACATATAGGGGATGTTACTCCCCTATTGTGTTTTTAGAATAATATATGTAATATTAAGTATGGCACTATTAGTTAATCTTAAAGGTAGAGTAGTAGAGGTTGATGAGCAGAGACGAATTGATAAACTAATAAATCAAGGATTTGAATTAGCGTCTAAACAGCAAAAGAGGACATATTACAGAAGTAGGAATAGGAAACCGATTGTTGTAAGAGGTGGTGGAGTATTTTTCAGAAAGAACAATCAGAACCCTCACGGCTATGGACAATCAACTGAGCCGTTAATCAATTCACTAGAATCTGCTGGTATTCCTGTAACACACGAATATTCAGGACAAAGTGTTGGATTAGTGTATTCATACCCTCACGCATTAAAGAGTTTACAAACTGAAAAGAAAGTTCTGTATTCTATGTTTGAATCAACAAGTATTGATCCAGAATGGGTTGAATATCTTAAAATGGCAGATAAGATATTTGTTCCTAGTAAGTTTTGTCAGAAATCCTTTGCGACAAGAGGAATAGAATCAGAAGTTATTCCACTAGGTTACAATGATGAGGAGTTTTACTACAAAGAAAAACAAGATGATGGGGTGTTTACTTTCACTATGTATAACGCATTTGACCAACGCAAAGGTTGGGATATTTTGTTTGGTGCTTTTACAGAGGAGTTTGGTCAGCAATCAGATGTTAAACTAATTCTAAAAAGTGTTGTTAAGAAACTTCCTTTTCCTATTATCAGAAGTCAATATCCGAACATAGAAGTTATATTAGGAAACTATACACCTTTTGAATTAAGAGAATTGCTTTGGAAAACAGATTGTTTTGTATTTCCTAGTCGTGGAGAGGGATTTGGATTAACACCATTAGAAGCACTCGCTTGTGGAACTACATCAATAATACCTAATGCTAGTGGTATGAGTGAGTATTTCAATGAAAAGTATTTTATAGAATTAGAAATTGAAGGATTACGACCTGCTATATACGAACATTTTGATATTAGAGTTGTTGGTGAAATGGTTGAACCTAGTAAGAAAGATTTAAGGAAAAAACTAAGGTGGGCGTATGAGAACAGGGAGGAGTGTTGGGAAATGGGTAGAAAGGGTGCTGAATGGGTTAGGAGGGAGTATCCAATTAAGAGGACAGGTATTAGGTTGGCAAAAAGGTTAAGGGAAATGGGGGTTGAGTTAGGAGAGAGAGATGTTACGATTATGAATCCTAAACAAGAGAGAAAATCGGTTGCCTTTTTTTTGAAGAATAGGAATATGTATTCTGGTGGGAGGATATTTGTATATCAGATTTTACACGGATTATGTGAGTTAGGTTATGATATTACTATTTATACTAATATGAATCCCCCTTGGGAAGATGAGTTGAAATGGAATAAGAGGTATAAAACTGTGTTATTGGATAGTGCAGAAGATATTAAGAGTTTAAGTGTAGATGCAGATATTTATATGGGTGCAGTAGTAGAGGGGAATATCGCCTGTGCGAGAAATGGTATTAGAACTGGGAAACCTGCTTATTGTTTTATATTTGACCCTATTCCTATGATAGAGGAATACGACCCTGATGTTAATAGAATAAGTAGTGAGATTGAGGGGTATTATGAAGTGGATAATTTAGTTAAGGATACGAATATTAAATTGGTGTTTTTGACTGAATTTGCTAGGGAGAAAAGTATTGATTATTATGGAGGGAATGACTCGTATATATTACAACCTTGTGTGAATGATATTGTAGCAGATGAGTATAAAAATGATAGGGAGAATATTGTTATTGCTAGTGCTACAACAGGAGAAAGGGATAAGGGTTTTGAAAGGGCGTTGAAGGTGTTTAGTTTAAGTCCTGATGATTGGAAGTATCATATATTTACGAGTTCTATGAGTTCTGAATTAGAGAAGTGGATTAAGAAGTATAATTTAGAAGGTAGGGTAATTCCTCATTATGATAAGGGTGATGATGAGAAGTATGAAATGTATTCTAGGGCGAAGGTAATGTTTTGTCCTAGTCCATACGAGGGATATGGTATGTGGTTGGCAGAAGGTAGGTATATGGGATTAGAGTGTGTGATTATGGATAGTGGTGCTTTAAGAGAGGTGGCAGGAAATGATAAACATATACATATAGCAAAGAGGGATGACGAATTGGATTTAGCAAAGAAATTGAAAAAAGCAATGAGTGTTGATAAGTTTGTTAGTAGAAAAAAGGAGTTTAGATTTGAAAGTTTAGTAGATAATTTGAAAAAATTACTTGAATGAATATAGGGTATGTGCTTTATGATTATCCGTTACCTAGTGAAACTTGGATACCTTTGGAAATAGAAGAATTAACTATGCGAGGACATAATGTGAAAGTTCATAGATTACAATATCCTTATATGGATTTATCTGATTGTGATTTTATACTTTCACACTTTGCACATATTGCATTAAAGGCGTCTACTTTTGGGAAACCTTTTGGATTTGTTGCACACGCCTGGGATATATGGACTGATGATGGAGAAAAGTTCAGAGAAGTTATTAAGCAACCGAATTGTAAGTTTGTAGGATATATTTCAAGTTATCATAAGAAAAAGTTTATTGAGTGGGGTGTTCCAGAAGACAAATTAGTATTTTGGGGTGCTAGTATTGATATAGACAGATTGAAACGAACAAGAACAATGGGAGGTAAAATAGTTTGTGGTGGAAGATTTGTTGAAAAGAAAGGATTAGACACAGCAATAAAAGCAGTTCCTAATATAACTGTGTTTGGAGATGGAGAATTAGCACCTAAACTGAAAGCAATATCTAGTAGAGCAGAATTTGTTGGTTGGTTGGATAGAGATGAAATGAAAGAACTATTGGAAAAATCTTGGTTGTTAATAGCACCTTCAAGAGTAACAAAGAGTGGTGATACAGAAGGTATTTCAACACTTGTATTGGAAGCATTATGTATGGGATTACAAGTAATAACAACTAAGGTAGCAGGTCATATTGATTTAGTAGAGTTTGGGGATAGAGTTCATTTTGTCAAACCTGATGATGTTGAGGGGATTAGAGAGTTAGTAGACACATTACCACACACATTTGATTTGAGAGCAAGAAGTGTAATCGCACAGGAAAGAAGTCCTAAGGCGATAATAGATAACTTGGAAAATAAAATATATGAAGTGGTCAATTAGATTAACTGTTACATAATCTTAATTAGGGGTTTGAAATGAAAATACTGTGGTTAGCCGATTACTCTGTTAAAGAAAACAAGGGTGGTGCTCAACAGACAAATAAGGAGATGATTGAGTATGGATTGAACCTAGGGTATGACATAGATATAGTGCTAGGAGGTTCTGTAATACCCCCTACACGCAAGTATGACCTAATTGTGATAAACAATATTACTCTGTGGGAAAGGTCGGTTGTAGAGTCGCTGGTAGCGTCAGGGAAGGTAATCAGATACGAACACGATTTATGGGTTGCTAAGAATTATCCTGATTTATACAAGAAAGTTAAACACACTATTTTTCTAAGTCCATTACACTATAAAGTTGCTAGAGAATTGGTAGATTATGAGATTAAGAATTACAGTATAGTTCCTCCACCTATTGATTCAAAAATATTTAAGATTAAGGGAGAAAAAATACCTAATACAGTATTATGGGCAGGGAATTTTTGTGAAAGTAAGGGTTCAAGGGGTTTTATTGGATATGTTAAACAAAATCCGTGGATGAAGTTTTATATAGCAGGTTGGGGTGCTGATATTGATAAGATTAAGAAGATAGAGAATGTAGATTATTTGGGAGAGTTAGATAGGGATGGGTTGATTAAAGAATATCAGAGGTGTGAGTACTTTTATCATAAGCCATTTGATTATGAAGAACCATTTGGAAGAACTGTTGTTGAGGCGTATTTATGTGGATGTAATTTATTGTTAAATAATAAAATAGGTGCTATATCTTGGGATTGGGATTATAGTAACTATGATTTAATTAAGGAGAAAGTTCAATCTCAATCTAATTTTTGGAAAGTATTAAAAGATGAAGTACAAACATCAGGGGATATGGAGTGAGTTGCTTCCTAGTTTAAGTTGGACTCGCAACTGGCATACAAAAGAGGACAATGAGATATTATGCGAATATGCAGACAAGTTATTACCAGAGGAGAATATATTAGAAATAGGGAGTGCAGAAGGACAATCTGCTATTACTTTACTTCTTGCTTCTGAAAGTTATATTCAGATAGTTGAACCTTTTATTGTTCCTAGTTTGATTAACAATATCAGGTCGCTCAATTTGGATCATAGGGTAGTTATTATTCCAACAACATCTGAAAAAGCAGGAATAGCAAATCTAGGTAAGACAGGACTCTTATTCATAGATGGAATACATACTTATGAAATGGTAAAGCACGATTTAGAAAAATATTCACAAGCCGAACCTAGATTCATTATATTACACGACACAGATAAACCTGAATTGAAAAAAGCAGTTCAAGAGTTCCTGAAAAAAGGTAGTTATACATTATCAAAGGAAACTGAAACGATTACTATCTTAATTAAGGTGGAAATAGAATAATGAAAAAGAATATCTTTATTACAGGCATCACAGGACAAGATGGTGCTTATTTAGCAAAGTATCACTTAGACCAAGGGAATAACATAATTGGTGGTGCTAGAAGGAATTCAGAAAGAAGTTTTTGGAGATTAGAGAAAATGGGGATTAAAGACAAGGTCAAGATAGTTGATTTTGACTTACTAGATTATCACAATATGTTAGATGTGGTTAAGAATACTGATATAGATGAATTCTACAATTTAGCAGCACAATCGTTTGTAGGAACATCTTTTAGACAACCCTTTTACTCACTCAAATGTAATGGATTAGCAGTATGTGAATTAGTTGAGATGTTACTGGAACACAAACCTAATACGAAGTTTTATCAAGCGTCTACAAGTGAAATGTTTGGAGAGGTAAAATCAATTCCACAAGATGAGAATACACCTTTTAATCCTAGTAGTCCTTATGGAATAGCAAAACTAATGGCACACAATTTTGTTGAAGTGTATAGGAAAAGTTATGGATTCAAAGGGTATTGTGGAATATTGTTCAATCACGAATCAGCACTCAGAGGAAATGAGTTTGTTACTAAGAAAATATCTAATTGGGTGAGGGAACTACACAACAACAAAGGAGAGTTTGAAACGCCATTACAATTAGGAAATATCTATGCACAAAGGGATTGGGGACACGCAAGAGATTATGTAAGAGCAATGTCTATGATGATGAAACTAGAACAACCTAATAGTTATGTTATAGCAACAGGACAAAGTTATTCTGTAAAAGATTTTATCAGTATGTGCTTCAATGAAATAGGTATAAGTTTAAGATGGGAGGGAGAGGGATTAGACGAGAAAGGTATTGACACAGAATCAGATAGAATAATGGTTGAGATAAACAAAGATTATTATAGACCTAATGATGTAGAACAACTTTTAGGGAATAGTTTGAAAGCATACAAATACTTCAAGTGGAAACCTAAGTGTAGTATTTATGACTTAGTTTCTGATTTAGTTTGGGATACAGTTTAAGAAAAATGGTATAATATAGAGTATCTAATTTAAGTTTAATATAAAATGGCGTTAACACAAGTTTGGCAACTGCAAGGGGCGACTCCAACTACCATTGATGCAACTGATTACATTCAGTTCAGTGATGGGACATTTGATAATCCTATAACAGTTAGTTCCTATAATGATGGAACACACGTCAGGAGTTCTGGTGGTGCAGACGATTCTTCTGCTAATACTCCTAACAATGTTAAGTATATTGCTAGTGGAACAGCAGATTGGGGAGATGGTACAGAAGCGTGCAATGCAATGCTAGATTCTGAGGCAACCTTAAAAATTGCTATATCAGAAACAAGTAGTATTACAGTTACAGACATAAGTTTCTATGCTTATGATGGAACAACTACAACGAATGCACCAACAGGAATGACGGTACAAGCATTTGAGCAAGGAGATGCTGCTTGGACGCAGATACACGGTTCTGCTTCTGCATTATCAGTAACAGACAGTTCAACACCAGCAACTGACCACTATTTCTATATAGCGTTAAGTGCTAGTCCTACAAGTGTAGGTGTAAAGAGTGCAAACAAGGTAAGAATAGAATTCACCTATCAGTAGAATCTAATTAAAATAACATCTGAGGAGAGGTTATATGGAATTACCAGAGGCAAAAGTCAATTTTATCGTTGGATTATCTAACGGAGAATCTTTAATGGAAGGGGAAGGAATACTTGCTAAAATAGCAGGAGAACTTTCGCCTTGGCATAAACTAGAAAATTATCTTCAAGAAAAGGATCTATCAATTAAGTCATTATCTCTAATATCAAAAACAGAGGTAGGAAATAGGCATTATCATTTACCTAATGAGAAAGGAAAGTTTGGAGGTGAAGTACCTATCGGATATCGTTGTTTTAGGAGAGGTGCAATAGATGGTTTGATGTCTGAACAATCATACGAACTATACACTTGTGCTGAAGCAATCTATCAGGACTATAAAGTTCAATTATATGTAAGTGAAATAGATCCAGATAAATGCTGGGTTAATATTGTAACAAATACCAATGGCGAATAGATACTGGGTAGGAGGAACAGGAAATTGGAGTGATAACACGAATCATTGGAGTGATTCTAGTGGTGGGTCTCCTGGTGCAACACTACCAACCTCTGCTGATAATGTAATTTTCAATGCAAATAGTGGAACAGGAACAGTAACTATTGACGCAACAGCGAATTGTCTAGATTTTGATGCTAGTGCTAGTAGTGTAACAACTTTTGCTGGTAGTTCTGCATTAAATGTTTACGGTAGTTTTACATTCAAATCTGGAGCGACTAATAGTTGGTTAGGAAATATTACTTTTTATTCTTCATCAGGAACAGAAACCATAGATACTAATGGTGTTTCTTTTGCTAGGAACTCATTTGACTTGGGTGGTAATACTATATTTCAATTATTAAACGATATAAGTATTAAACAACTTTATAGAGTTAGTGGTGTTTTAGATGCTAATGGAAACAAAGTAACTATAAATTTAACATCTTTTACCAATACTATTAGTGGTGGTTTTACTTTTTATGATTTAGAAATTTTAGGGGGTTCTTATAAAACTGGGGCTTTGGAACTTACAGGAAACATAGAGGTAACAAACACATTTACCGCCACAGGAAATAGTGCCACAAACAGAATATTAGTAAACTCATCCTCCCGAGGCACAGCAATAACAATAACCGCAGCCGCGGTTTCGCTAACTAATGTGGATTTTCAAGATATTACTGGTGCTGGTAGTGCAACTTGGTCTGGTACTTCTATCGGTAACGCTTTGGGTAATTCTGGGATAACATTTACTACCCCTGTGACAAGATATTGGGTAGCGACAAGTGGTGGTAATTGGTCTGCGACAACTTCGTGGTCTGATAGTTCTGGTGGTAGTTCTGGTTCTTCTGTGCCTTTGTGCCACGATACAGTAGTTTTTGACGCCAATTCTATAACTTCTGCAAGTAGAACTATTACAGCAGATATGCTTAGATTACCAGCTTTGGATTTTTCTAATATATTAAATAGTCCAACTCTGTCTTTTAGTAATGAAATACATGTATATGGCTCTCTTAATATAAGTGGTATAGGGGTTTTAACTACTAAATCGCAAGCTGTCAGATTTATGGCAAGAAGTAATATAACTATAACAAGTGCTGGTCTTTCATTTTATGACCTAGCTTTTGAATTAGTAGGCAGTACTGTTTTGTTCTTAGATAACTTAACCTATAATGTTTCTGGAAGCATATCTATTCGTAGTGGAACTATTGATTTTAACGATGTTAATGTAAGTGGAGGAAATATCTATTTTCCAAGTAGTGCTTTAGCGAGAGCTCTTTGGTTGGGTAATGGGGTGATAACACTTGCGTCTACAAATCCGTTAAATAATATTCCTGCAAGTGGTTTTACATTATACTGCGAACAGTCAAAAATAGTTTTAACAGGTGTTAATACTACTTTCAATGGTGGTGGTTATACTTTTTATGATTTAGACATATCAGCAGACAATATTACTATTAAAGGTAGCAATACTTTCAATACTTTAAGTATTCTTAATGCTGGTGGAGCAAACGGAACAAAGTTTACTGCTTCCACCACCCAGCAAATTGCTAGTTTTTCTACAAATGGTTCAGCAGGAAGCTTAGTAAAAATAAGTTCAACATCTACAAAGAGGGCAACACTTAACTATACAGGAACAGGGTATGTAGAGGAAGATTATATAGATATAGATTATATAACAGGTACTCCTGATACTACTTGGTATATGGGAACTAATTCTACTGACGGAGGGCACAATAGTCAGATATATTTTACTGATGCACCACAGACAGCGTATTCAGATAGCAACATTTACATAGTAGGTAGTATATCTACTTATTCTGAGAAAGGGATTTATTTATCTGGACAATCTCCTGGGACATCTGAAAAGGGACTTTATATTACTGGTGCGTTATTAGGAGATAGTGAAAAATCTTTGTATATATGGGGAAAACAAAGTAATTTAGATACTGGTGATTATGAAAAGAACATATACATACAGGGTAGTATTAGTGATTTATTAGAAAAAGGTTTATACATTGACGGAAACTACAAAGGTAATAATGAAACACTACTTTACATAAAAGGATCATCAAGCGATTATTCAGAATCAAATCTCTATATACAAGGTAGGATGTCAGATTACGAAGAGATCCTACTTTATATATGGGGAAGTGTTTCTACACAAAGTGAATCTAAACTTTATATATCAGGTGTTGATACTGATTATTCAGACAGATTACTATATATACAAGGAACTGATACAGGAACGAGTGAGAAGGGTTTATATATCAATGGTAAACCTGCGTCAAGTGAATCTGGGTTGTATATTATAGGTTTAGAGTGGAGTGAGAAAAGTTTATATCTTATAGGTAGTGGAGGGGATTATTCTGAAAAAGGATTATACATATTAGGAATTGATAGAGGATATTCTGAAAATACTTTATACATACAGGGTAAACTTACAAACTACAATGAAGTTGGATTGTATTTGAAAGGAATAGCAACTGGTACATCTGAATCTAAACTTTACATTGCTGGTTATGACACAGATTATTCAGAAAGTTTACTTTACATACAAGGTAAACTAACTGATTACGCAGAAAGAGGTTTGTATATTGATGGAAGGGAATTAGTATATTCAGAAAGCAATCTATACTTAAAAGGAATTGATACAGGGTATTCAATAAAGAATCTATACATTGAGGGTAAACTAGAAGATAGTTTTGAAACTGGATTGTATATTAAAGGAATTGCGACAGGAATAAAAGAAAGTAAGTTATATATTGAAGGTAAAGATACTGGAACATTAGAAAGGTTGATATATATTTCAGGAACAGCAGATTCATTCTCAATTAAGAATCTATACATCTCAGGAAAGATATCTACTGAATCTACAACAGGGGTATACATAATTGGTATAGGTTCTGACACCTCAGGTGCTAATTTGTATATATCTGGAAAGGACCTTAGTGGTTCTGTAAGGGGTGTTTATACCATAGGTAGTGTTTCTACATATTCAAACAAAAACATATACATTACAGGGGCACTAGTGTGTTCGTCTCAAAGGGGTATGTATATATTCAGTAGTGGGACAGATGATTCAGAGGTTGGTTTGTATATAGATGGAATTATGGCAAGTGAAATAGGATTATATATAATAGGAATTAGAGAATACTGGCATACTAAAAACAAACCTGTATGGAAATCTGATGACCAAGGAAATTGTGAAAAATGGTATAATAGAAGTGATGAAAATTGGAAAATAGGCACTTCTAAACCTAAATGTTAATTTAAGTATAAAATATTATGGCGATAGAAACTAAGAGAGGTTATATCACACAAGCAGAAGTGCAGGAGTATTGTGATATTGCTATTACTGATAGTGATGAAGCAATACAAAGAATGGAACTAGCAGAAGATATAATTGATAAGTATGTCGGTTTTCAGAACTCGTATCAGCGATATGATGTAACAGGAATTGCTACTGGTGGAACAACTACTTCTTTAATAGATACCTCAGGAGATTCTCTGTTGAGTAGTAATGTAGATGGTAGGTATACCAGATGTATGTTACAAGTATTATCAGGAACTAATGAAGGGGAGGAGAGGTTAATCACTTCACACGATACAAGTACTTCAACAATAACTGTTCATAAAGCATTTACAAGTGCTATTGATTCAACTTCTGTGTATAGAATCTATCAGTTAGCAAAGTTTCCAAGAGCAAAAGATGTGAAAGTAATTGATAATGTGATTTACAAGTTTATTCCAGAACAGGTTAAACAAGCAACACTTGCACAAGTAGAGTATATGATTGAAATGGGAGATGACTTCTTCAATAGTGGTTCAGACAAGGATACTGAGAATATAGACAATTATAGTTATGATATTCCATTACATATAAACAGAGTAGTAGCACCGAAAGCAAGAGAATACCTAAGAGGTATTATGAATCGCAAAGGTAATTTGATTATATAGACAATATGGTTTACAACTGCTGTGTTACAATTCACGACGAGTTAAGTAGGAATGTTTATGGAGAGCAAACTTGGGAAACAGGGACAGAATACAAAGCAAGAGTAATAGAAAAATCCATTGAAACATTGGACCTTAGAGGTGAGCGAACTATGAGTGATATTTTAGTTCATTTACCTTTGGGATTATATGATGATGTTCAGATAGGGCAGAAAGTAACTTATGCAAATGTTCCGTATATAGTACTGGGTGTTTCAAAACCTAAAAATGAAGTAGGTCATTACAGGGATATTAGATTAGTATGTAAGAAATATGGCGAAAGTTAGTATTGAGTGGGAACACAATGTTCCTGAAAACATAAAGAAGATAATTAAAGAAATGGTTGAAGCAATGTGGACTGCTAGTGAACTTGCTGTTGATGTCATAGGTAATGAATCAGAAAAACAGGTTCCTTTTAAGGTGGGAACTTTAAGAGATAGTTGGAGAGTTGATCCTTTGACAAATGAAATAGGATTTAGGTTTGGTTATCATACTCCTTATGCGGCAAGATTGCACGAACACCCTGAATATAGATTTGGAAATGGGAGAAAGGCGAAGTATTTGGAACAACCTGTTGAATCTAATTTGGGAGATTGGCAAGGTAAGTTTCTATCTAAACTAAGGGAGATTACATTTAAGTGAATCACATAGCATTAGAAGTAGCACAATTTATAGCAAGTCAAGGGTATGCAACTCTCAATACAGATTTGTTTGTTGATATGCTTCCTGACTTAGACAATGATTGCACAGCAGTATTTACAACAGGTGGTCAGATACCAGATATATATTTACCAATAGGAAGTCCTAATTTTGAAATAATAACTAGAAGTGATTCAGCACAAACTGCTTATGAAAGAATTAGTAATATAGTGGAAGATTTGCACCAGACATATAATTCAACATTAGTAACAAGTGGAAACTATTACTATTCAATACTCTTATTTGGGGAGATAAATAGTTTAGGTAGAGATGAAAAAGGAAGGATAGAATACAGTGCAAACTTTAATTGTAAGGTGAGAGGTCGTTAAATATGTTAAAATATGGTAGTGAAGTATACAGGGAGTTAAGGTGTCCGAAATGTCGTGCTTTACTACTAGAAGAATATGTTTACAATGGCAGAATAAGGATTAAGTGTCCTCGTTGTAAAGACATTGTAACTATTCGTTTTAAGAGTCCTGTGAAGAAAGGTATTTAAGTTTAGTATTTATATTTATGTCAGACATAGCAAATGTAAAGTTAGGCGTATGTTCTGTGGAATTCAACAGTATTGACTTAGGTCATACAAAAGGTGGAGTCACAGTTACTTACGAACCTACTTACCACGACCTTATGGTTGATGCTTATGGAGAAACTGTCATTGACAAGAAACTCTTGGGGGAGAAGTTTACAGCAAAAGTCCCTCTTGCAGAATCTACTTTGGCAAATCTTCAAATAGCAATTCCAGAAGGAACAACTGATGGAAGTAAACTAACGATAGGTTCAACAGTAGGAGATTCATTATCAGATGAAGCAAAGCAGTTGGTATTACATCCAATAGCAAATGAGAGTACAAATCTTGATGATGATGTTGTCTTCCACAAAGCAGTAGTTGCTTCAACAATAGAATTACCATACCAGAATGATGGTGAAAGGATCATTGAAGTAGAATTTGTTGCTTTGATAGATGAAACAAAAACTGATGGAAACTATCTTGGATTCATAGGGGATTCAACAACCTAGTATTTAAGTTTAGCAAAGAACTCTTTAAGAGTCGCTAATTATATGAACACAATAACAGTAGAGTTAAACGGAAAAGAAGTAGTTATTAAAGCAATACCTTTTAGGAAGGTATTAGAAGTTTTGAAATATATCAAAACACTACCTGAAAAAGTTAAAGGGAGTTTAGCAGGGATTGATACTAAAAATATCAAAAGTTTAGATAATACTGTAACACTAGGTATATTCGCAGAGTTAATATCTGATTCCAGTGATGAAATCTTAGATATTCTTTCTGTTGCTAGTGGATTACCAGCGAAAGAAGTTGGTGATTTAAGTATTATTGATATCACTAAACTTTTCAAAGTTCTTTTAGAAGTTAATAATATTGACGAGATAAAAAAAGAATTCGGGGAACTGGGTCGGATGTTCAACAAGAAAGCATAAGTAGGGAGTGGATTTACTTAATTGTTGATACATTATGTTCTGAATATAGTTGGACTATGGATTATGTTTTAGACAACATAACAATAGGTGATTGGTTACAACTATCCGATTGTATATCAGACAGGCAACGCAGAGAATCCCTGTTATCTTTGGCAATAGCACAAAATCCCTACACAGAGAATCCGAAAGCACTATTTCTTGAACTGAGAAATGTCGGCAGATATGATTATGATGAACAGATAAATAGAAATAGTATAGAGAAACTTAAAAAGGAATTGAGTGGATCTAAAATGATAAAAGTAAAAAAATGACACTAGGAGACATAACAGCAAAACTTGTTGCAAAAACTAATGAGTTTGAAGCGTCAATGGACAAAGCAGGAAAGTCAGTCAATTCAATGGTGACTGGTTCTGAAAAAACTGTTAGTAAAATTGGTGGTGCTTTTAAGACAGCAGGAAAGGTTGCAGGAATTGCAACTGCGGCAATGGGTGCTGGTTTTGTTGCTTTAATGAAAACAGGTGTTGATTTTAATGCTGAAATAGAACAATTACAAACTTCCTTTGAAGTAATGACAGGTTCTGCTGACAAAGCAGTTGAATTAGTAGACAAACTTAAAACTGTTGGTGCAGAAACTCCTTATGAATTAGCAGGATTAGCAAAAACTACACAAGTACTTATGCAGTATGGAATGACTGCTGACCAAGCGTATGACGCAACTGTTAACTTAGGAGATATAGCACAGGGTTCAGCAGATAAAATGCAATCTATTGCTTTGGCATATGGACAGATGTCATCAGCAGGAAAAGTCAATATGCAAGATATTAAGCAGATGATAAATGCTGGGTTCAATCCATTACAAGCGATTGCTCAAATGACTGGTGAAACAATGCAACAAGTAACTGCTAGGTATGAGGACAATAAGATTAGTGTAGATGAAGTTACGGAGGCAATGAAATTCGCTTCAAGTGAGGGTGGTAAGTATTTTGGTTCAATGGAAAAACAATCTAAAACATTGGCAGGTCAAGTGAGTACATTAAAAGATAACTTTAATATGTTCGCAGGGACTCTGGCTGGTGGTGTAACAGATAGTATTTCTTTTGGAGTATTACCAGCAATCAATGATTTACTTTCTACTTTAACAACTGCGTATCAAGAAGGTGGTATTAGTGGGTTCGCAACTGCTTTGGGGGAAGGTATAGCAAATATTGCTTCTAAAATAATAGAACAAGCACCTGTAATTGTAGAATCTGCTGTATCAATAATCAAATCTTTAATCAAAGGTTTAAGTGACAACTTACCAATGATTGTAAAATCTGCTATAACGATTGTTGATACATTGATTCGTGCAATAGTAGATTTACTACCTGTTATATTACAAATGGGTATTACTATTATTGTTCACTTATTAGAAGGATTGGCAGATACATTACCAGAGTTGATTCCATTAGTAATTGATATGGTTTTGTTATTAGTTAAAACTTTAATAGAGAATCTTCCTTTGATAATTAGTGCTGGTATTGAAGTTATATTAGCAATCATAATGGGACTTATAGACGCAATTCCTATACTAATAGAATACATACCTACAATAATTGAATCTATTGTTGAGGCAATTATATTGGCATTACCTATGATTATAGTAGCAGGAATTAGAATCATAATAGAACTTATTAAAGGACTAATAGGTGCAATTCCTATGTTAGTAGTAATGATACCTCAGATAATAACAGCAATCGCTGGTGCAATCGTAGATGCTGTTCCTGAAATGTGGAAGTCAGGAAAAGAATTAGTCAAAGGATTATGGCAGGGAATTAAAGACGCTGGTGCTTGGATTAAGGAAAAGATATCAGGTTGGGTAGGTAGTGTAAATGATTTTTTCAAAAAGAAATTTGGAATATCCTCACCCTCTAAGATAATGGAAAAAGAAGTTGGATTCAATCTTGGTGCTGGTATAGCAAAAGGTGTTCAGAATAGTATTGGAATGATAGAAAATGCAATGCAAGATGTTGATAGTGCATTGGCAACAACTGTAAGTCCTACAATATCGCCTAATATATTGGGTATGGGTTCTGCTGGTAGTTTATCAGGATTGAATATTAGTATAAATATGGCAGGTGCTAATATAACATCATCAGAAGTAGCACAAGATTATGCTGAACAAATTGGTGACGCAATCATAGGTAAACTAAGAACAGCAAGGAGGAGTTATGTCTAGTTATACATTAACAATAAATGGTAGTGATAGAACAACTTCTGTTCAGAATGGAACTATCAAAATAACTGATAGTATAGGTTCAAGTGCTTCTACAATGACTTTTCAAATATCAAATCGTGTTAGTTCAATAATTCCTAATCCAGACGAGGAAGTAATTATTACTCAGGACGGAGAAAGATTGTTTGGTGGGAGAATATTAAGAGTGAAACCTATTAAAGTAGGAAATCTTTTACTGTGGAATATTGATTGTGTAGATTATACAAGAGATTTAGATAGAAACTTAGTTGTTGAAGCATATCAAAATATGACCGATAAAGAAATCATTGTGGATATTGTGGACAACTATTGTGGTGGAACTGGTATTAGTTACGATAATGTTACAGAAGGTGTTACTATTTCTAATATGAGTTTCAATTATGTTCCTCCATCAGAATGTATTAGTAAGATATGTAGTTTAACAGGGCGAGAGTGGTATATTGATTATGATAAAGATATTCATTATGGCATAAAATATAGCACTCACGCACCATTTAATATTGGTTGATAATATATGGCAAGAGTAATAGCACAAAACACAGCAACAGCGGGGAGTGGTTATGCTTACTGGAGTTCAACTCGTAGGAGTGCTCAATATTTTGTTGTTCCTGCTGGGTATACTCGTTTGGCATATATAAATGTAAATATAAAGAGGGCAGGAACTCCTGGAACAATATATTGGAGTTGGTGGACTAATAGTGGTGGGAAACCTGGCACACAACTTGCTGAAACTGGAAATGCTGAATCTTCAATAGGAACTTCTTATAGTTGGTATGTTCAGGATATAACAGATGTAACAGTAAGTCCTTCAACTGGGTATTGGTTTGTTATGCGACAACCGACTGCAACTAATACAACAACAGATGCATATATGTGGGACTCTGCTGGAAGTGGTAGTGGTGGTAGGTATTCAACTGATTCTGGTTCAACTTGGAATGCTTTGGGTGGTGGTGATTGGTCATATCAGGTATATGGTTATGGACCTCCTTCAAGTATGGGTGCAACTACTACAAGTAGTGTAACTACTACAAGTTTTTATGCTTCAAGTAGTGTTGGTGATGATATGGGAGATACAATATCTGAAAGAGGATTTTGTTATTCATCTACAAATGGAAGTCCTACGATATCAGATAGCAAAGCAATAGTAGGAAGTGGAACAGGAAGTTTTGCTACAACGATTGGTAGTTTAAGTCCTAATACAGATTACTATATTAGAAGTTATGCTACTAACAGTGCTGGAACGAGTTATGGTGCTGTAAAAGTTCAATTAACAAGCACAGCAATACCAACTGTTACAACATCTGCTTGTTCAAGTGTAGGAACTACAAGTGCTACTGGGAATGGAAACATAACTAATACAGGAGGTGCTAATTCTACTCGCAGAGGTTTTTGTTATATGGCAGGAACTACTGGCACACCTACGACTTCAAATTCTGTTGTGTATGATGATGGAAACTTTGGAACTGGTGCTTTTCAAAAAGCAATAACAGGGTTGAGTGTTGGTTCTGATTATAGAGTCAGAGCATACTCAGTAAATAGTGCTGGAACTGGGTATGGAACAACTGTTCAATTAACAACCTATGGTATTGAAGCAGATAGTGAAAGGTCAGTATATATATCAGGAACAGAAACTAATTATGAAAGCAGGGGAATCTATATCAAGGGAGGATTACCAGATGATTCTGAAAGTAATCTCTACATATGGGGAAGTATAGGTTTGTATTCAGCAAGAGGTTTATGGATTGATATGATTGCTACTAATTCAAGTAATAGAGGACTTTATATAGATGGAACTTTGGAAGGATCTAAACTTTATAGAAACTTGCGATTAGGATTAGATAATTCTGCTTTAAGGAATAGAGTGTATGTAAGAGGTGGAACATATTTATCAGATACAGTAACAGTTAAACAGGTTGCTGATGGACAACAAACAGTATTTTATTTACCAGAAAAACCTCACGAGATTACAGTAGAGGAGGGTGCTACTTCTAAAACAGTTGGAATAAAGAATATAAATGATTTTACCGAATTTGATTATCTTCTGAACTATCAGGAAAAATATGTTGAAACCAATACAGCACCTACTGCTTCAACTGTTATGACATTTACTTTCAAATACGACATACCAGTTTTAGTTGCTGTTGAGGACAGAGATTCTATTGACGCATATGGACAGTTTGAATACATTATATTTGACAAAACTATTGATACTATTGACCAAGCAAGAGAAAGAGCAGTTGCAGAGTTATCTGATTATGCTGATTCAATTATTAGTGGAAGTTTTGAAACAGAGATTGCTGGATTTAAGGCAGGACAGTTTATTGTTATCAACCTACCAGATATTAGTATAAGTGATGAAAGATTTGTTGTTAAGAGTGTTGTTGCAACTTCTATTGGAGGTGGAAACTTCACATATCATATAACAATAGTGTCTGCTGAAATGCTAGGTATATTGAAATTCTTAATAAATCTTTTAGAAAGTGATAAGAATGCTTTGGATATTGACCCTAATGAAGTAGTAGATGAAATCACAACAATTACAGGAGCAAGTTTTACTATTACTGCTGGAACACCAACTTTAACTACCAGAAGTGGTGCATATCAGTTTGACAGTGATGCTGATTGGAACATATCAGAATGGTGGACTTAAAATGGTATAATATAGGTATGAAACTAAAAGGAAATGTAAAATTGACTTCTGAGAATAAAGAAACTGGTGAAATAACAACACAAATAGTTCATAATGTATCTTGTGATGTTGGAATGGAATCGTTGGCAAGTAGATTAGTAGGTGCAAGTAAGGGTCAAGTAACATACTTAGCAGTGGGAACTGGAACAGCAACTCCTGCTTCAACTGATACTACATTAGGGACGGAATTAGAAAGAAAACAAATAAGTGTAAGAACTTCAAGTGGTGATACAGCAACATTTAGGACATTCTTTAATACAACAGAGGCAAATGGAACTTTGAAGGAAATTGGTTTATTTGGAGATGACGCAACTGGAACAGTAGATAGTGGGACTTTATTCGCACACGCAAGTGTAGATAAAACGAAAACAAGTAGTGAAACTCTGACTATTGATTGGAGTTTGACTATATCTTAAATTGAGTAACTTAAAATATGATTTGGCAATCAAGTGATGTAACACCAGGACAAGATGTTTTGGCTACTCAGTATAACAATCTAAGAGCAGATGTGGCAGAAGTATTAAAAAGTTCTGTTCCTATTGGAACTGTTGTAATGTGGTCAGGAAATAGCAGTAATGTTCCAACAGGGTGGTTACTTTGTGATGGAACGGCTATTAGCAGAACTACTTATTCTGATTTATATGCTATACAGGGAAATGTCTTTGGTTCAGGAGATGGGTCTACAACTTTTAATCTCCCTAATATGAAAGATAGATTTGTTGTTGGTGCTGGTAATACCTATTCATCTAATTCAACAGGAGGTTCTAATTCTCATACACTTACTACTGCTGAAATACCTTCTCACAATCACACACAGAACTCACACTCTCATACTGGTTCATCTGGAACAGGTGGTTCACACTCACACACAGGGACTACCAGCACAACAGGTGCGCATACTCACAATGTTTATTATTCGTATTCAGGTGGAGCTGGTTCATACAGAAGATTAGGACACGCAACTTCAAATAGTGGTTCTGATAACTCTGCTTTGTCAAATGGAAATCACTCTCACACATTTACTACTGCTAGTGGTGGTGACCATAGTCATACAGTAGCAGTAGGAAGCACAATAGCGACAAATCAAGCAACTGGTGGTGGAGGTGCTCACGAGAATAGACCACCATATATAGGAATCTTATTTATTATTAGGGTATTATGACAAAACCGATAACTGAATCCAGAGTAAAAGAACTTATACAAGCAGAAACAAGTTGTTTAACAAAATCGCTAGATAAATTATCAGAAGATTTAACTTCATTGAAAGAAAGTCAGAAAAGAATTGAACGAGTATTACTAGGAGATAAGGAATATGATGACAAGGGTATTGCATATATGGTAAATTATTCATATAACTATGCTAGAAAAAATACTGAAAGCAACTTGGTGGAAAGAGCTGAAACTGCTTTGGAAACATTTTATAGATATGAAAAAAATGGACATTGGAAGATATTTGAAGAAATGGTTGATAAATATAAAGCAATAAAATGGTTTGCAGTTATTATTACAGGAGGTGGTTTATTGAGTGCAGTAAACATAATATGGCAAATACTTAAATTGTTTGGAGAATAAAATGGCAAAAAGATTAAGAACAAAGTTTGGAACTTTTGTTAAGAAAATAGAAACAACGGTAGAATCAGCGAAGGAATTGAAAATCATACAGAAAAAACCTAGAAAAAAGAAAAAATAAGTTTATTAGGTATTCAAATGGCATACACATCACTATTTAAGAAAGATGATGTCAGAATAACACAGAAGTTTTCTAGTACTCACAAAGGTTTGGATCTATCACGAGGAGTCGTAGAACAACCTATTTACTTTCCGAATAAAGCAATAAGTGGTTATGTTTGGAAAATCCTTTCAGGATATTCATCAGGAGGAGTTTATTATTCAAACGCACCTATCATTTATATTAAGCACAAGAATGGAAGTGGTTCAAGATATATTCATAGTTATCCTAAGAATGTTAAAGTTAAGGTAGGAGATAATGTAATCGCAGGACAACAGATATGTGCTACTGGTAATTCAGGACACAGTTTTGGTGACCATTTACATTTTGAGTGGTTAACTAAGTGGGACGATTTGAATACAAGAGTCAATCCAGAACCTTATGTGATAAATGATAATTCAGGTATGTTTAAGATAGGAGATAAAGTTATAGTAACAGAAGTTCAGAATATAAGAAAAGGTAGTGGAACAAGTTTTGAAATAACAGGACAAACTAAAATAGGAGATATATATACAATAGAGGGAGGACCGAGAATAACTGATGGTTATACTTGGTGGGATTTACAAAATGCTGATTGGGTTGCTGATGTTGGAAAGTTTAAGTTGTATACAGCACCAATACCACCTGTGGAGCCACCAGATACCCCTAATTGCGATGAATTACAAAAACAGATAGATACACTTAATAAAGAGATAGAGGGTCTTAAAATGGCTCTCACAACCTCAGAAGGCATAATCAAGGAAAGGGACAGTAGTATCAAGTTGTTAAAAGAAAGGGAATCATACTTAGAAGGAGTAAATGAAAACTTAGAAACTGAAAATGAAACATTGTTTAGTCAGAACGAGAAATTAGAATCAGATAAATTAGTATTGGCAAAAGAGAAGGGAGATTTACAATTTGAATTGTCGGTATGTAGAGAAAAACTATTGCAAGGTCAGGAAACTTTTATTAGTAAAATTACTGATTGGGTAGGTAACTTATTAAGACAAATCTTTGGAAAACAATAAGGATATGTTAATGTTTGGAGTTATGATGTTTTGTATGGTGTCTTGTGCAATGTGGCTTATTTTACTTTATTTTATTCTTTAATATGGCAAAAAAATTACCTATTTGGTTTGAAAAAGAATATCCTGATTGGAAGCAAAACCTTTGGGGTGCTTTTAGAGCATTCACAGGTGGATTTTTAGGATCATTAGCAACTTGCTTAATAACAGTAACTAATGAGAATATTTTATCAGTAGAGTTTTGGTTAAGAATTGTGTTAGTAAGTAGTTTTGTTGGTGGATTTGTTTATCTTGGGAAATGGTTAAGAGACAAATTCTATGACAATCCTATTGTTCAGAAATTACCAATTTAGTAAAACAATTATGAAAAACAAAAAAACACGATTGTGTATAACAGGTATGGCAGGGTTTATTGGTAGTCATTTATGGGAACATACAATGAAAACAACCGATTGGGAAGTTGTTGGATTAGTGAAAATGGATAGAGCAGGTGATTTGAATAGAATACAAGAAGTATTAAATGACCACCCAGATTGGATAGACAGGACTATTATTGTAAGACACGACTTAAATGATAGTTTGAATTCAATACATAAACACATTGGAGAGTTAGATTACATAGTACATTTAGCGGCGTGTAGTCATGTGGACACATCAATAGCC